>Ga0247835_1000645_pt1 | contig 48889 bp, 40 predicted proteins | sample LaCtaG_3_FD_189912 | JGI IMG/M metagenome (GOLD analysis project Ga0247835, IMG submission 189912) | Freshwater microbial communities from meromictic Lake La Cruz, Castile-La Mancha, Spain - LaCruzMarch2015_13.5m | ecosystem: Environmental > Aquatic > Freshwater > Lake | place: Spain: Castile-La...
CTGTGGCCAACAATTCTTTAATCAAATGATGGCAACCTTCTATGTCCTGCGGTAAACTCATTGAGAACGTAAAATTAAACTTTTTTTCATTCTGTTCTAATACGCTAAATTCTTGCTAACCAGTTACCCCAATTTTTACATTGTTTTTATAGTTTCCATATTCATAAAATTGGGCGTTATCGTATCTCCAAGCACCTTCCTTAGACCAATCTAAATATCTTTCAAGGGTTCGTTGTTCTTCATAAGTTTCTGGATTAAAGGTATAAACAGAGTCTTCAAATGCACAACAAATGGATGCGACGACTTTTCCTTGTGCTGCAATGGCGTGGTTCGGTAACAGATATTTGAGAAAGAGAAAAGTATCATTGGCTAGATAAAGGTATTCTGATTCAACGATTTTCTGATGCGGGAAAAAATGCCGGAATGCGATTGTTTTATCTGCGATTATAATTTGTTCAAAATCTGGTAAGGTGTCGGCATCAAATTGGCGTTTTAATCCAAAAAAGTTAGGATAATCCATGGTTTTTTGGGTTTGCCCGTTTAAATCATTTTCAAATAAAATGAAAAGGAACAAAAGGATGTATCGTTTGTGCAATTGCATATAATTCAGGTGTTTATAGGAAAACGTTCTAGGTGGTAAAAAATTGGTTTCGGGTGATTTCAACAAACGCCAACAAACGCCTACAAATGCCTACAAATGCCTACAAATGCACGACTTCTCCGAAGTCGGAAGTAAATTGGTGATTGGTTTGTTTCTAAAAATGCGTGACTTCTCCGAAGTCGAATTGAAGCCGAAATATTATATCTTTTATAAGTATTTGGTTGTCAAATATTAGATGCCTAGCAGACCTTGGGCAATAACCTTCGGAGGTGACACCTCAGTTGGTAACCTTCAGAGGTGACACCTCGGGCGGTAACCCTTGGAGGTGACACCTCGGTTGGTAACCTTCAGAGGTGACACCTCGGGCAATAACCTTCGGAGGTGACATCTCGGGCGGTAACCTTTGGAGGTGACACCTCGGAAGGTTACACCTCGGTCATCAACCCATAAACAAATGCATGACTTCTCCGAAGTCAGTAGGGGGTGGGTTGTTGGTCTATTTCTACAAATGCACGACTTCTCCGAAGTCGGTAGGAAATTACTGATTGATTTATTTCTACAAATGCATGACTTCTCCGAAGTCGAAATGATTTTGGAATACCATGCCTTTTATAAGTATCTAATTATCAGTGATTAAGGGCCTGTCAACTATCAACTGTCAACTATCCACTAACAACTAACAACTATCAACTAACAACTAACAACTAAAATTGCGCCTCGCTTTCCACCACCATCTCCTCCCCCGAAACCGGATGCAAAAACACCACCCGATCGGCATGCAACATCAAACGGTCGCCTTGGGTGCCGTATAATTCATCGCCCACAATGGGGGTGTTCAAGCCGTTTGGGTGCGCGGCGTGTACGCGCAACTGGTGGGTGCGACCGGTTACAGGATGGAAATGCACGCGGGTTTGGCCGTTGCAGCGTTCGATGACTTCCCAAATGGTTCTGGCGGATAAACCATGTTCGTAACACACCATTTGGCGGGGGCGGTCGTCGAGGTCGACCCGCAGGGGCAGGTCGATGGTGCCTTGGTCTTGGGTGAGTAGGCCGTCGAGCAGGGCTACATAGCGCTTTTGGATGCTGCGTTTGATAAATTGGCTTTGCAGGTTTTTATGGACGGCACTGGTTTTGGCAATCAGCATCAGGCCGGAAGTGGCCAAATCGAGCCTATGCACGACCAATGGTCCGGTTGTGTCGGGGTATTGTTGTTTTAGGCGAAAAAAAACGGAATCATGCACGGATTTGCCTGGAACGGAGAGCAATCCAGCCGGTTTGTGGACGACCAGCATATCTTCGTCTTCAAAAATGGTTTCGATGGGCAGGTCGATGGCGGTGCTGCCCAGGGTAGCATGGGCTTCGAGCGGAATGCCTTCGAGCATGTGGGCAAGGATGGGTGCGCATTTGCCGCGGCAAGCCGGGTAAAAATGGCTGTGTTTGCGTATTTCGCCGATCGGGGAGGCGCCCCACCAAAATTCGGCCATCGCGATGGGCTTCAATTGGTGTAAAAAGGCGTATTGCAGGAGTTTGGGCGCTGCGCACTCGCCCGCACCCGCAGGAGGCTGGGCGGTGGTGTTTTGCTGAAAAATGTCGGCCAGACTTTTTTGTTTCCCCGCCTGGTTTAAAAAACGGTATTGGGTAAAAATCCGTTGTTGCAAAGCGGCCGATTTTGATTTACGGGTATCTTTAAGGTCTTGCAGGGCGATTTCATAGGCATCCAACTGCATTTGCAACTGCTCCAGGCGTTCTTTCCAGTGTTTTTTCAGGTCTTTCAGCAGGTAATGGTCGTGCATACTTTGCTGAACGAGCATCGTTTCCAGAGTTTGGAGCGCTTCCGGGTCTGTAGTGGCATCGCGTTGTTGTTGGCGGGCTTTTTTCGCCGCTGCAATCCGTTTTTTTTCCTGGGCGATTTGTTGTACGGATTCCTGGGTTTCGGCGTGGAGGGTGAGGCGTAATTGTTGAAGCGCAGGATCCTGTTCCAGGGCTTCAATTTGCCGATTCATGGCGCTGAGTTCGTCTTCGCCCTGGCGGTAAAAACCGGTTTCCAATAACAAATCAAATACGGGCGGGACAAAACCGGGATGATGGTTTTTACCGGCAAGTTTACCCGAAAAAGCCTGCAAATAACCGATTTCTCCGGAAGCATTTTGCACCACAAGCACGCCAAACATTTTTCCGTAGGCTATTCCGCTTTGGGTGGCATCCAGCCCGAAATTATGATCCCATTGGGCTTCTTTCAATAAATATTCCTGCAATTCCCGGGCAGCGAGCGCACTGAAGGAATTGGGTTGGTAAAAAAAAGGATCTGTAAAACAATCCGGCAAGGGAATGTCCGCAATGGGCGTCTGAAAACGCATAAAACAATCGGTTGGGGCCGAATGATTAGACGCAAATAAACTGGATGAAGATCGGTTATTCAAACCCCATGACTTAAGTGAAGCCACAAAGGTAATAAAAAGGTAGCAGCTGGGATGGCCTGATCAGAGGCGCCACCAACGGGGAGGATCGGTGACACCTTTTCGCGATATGCTCGGATTGGGAAGGAATTTGTGGAAATGCGGATAATTGACCGGGTTATCCATGCGATAAAATACATGGAATCAATCCCGTTGTGTGTAAGTAGATTAAAAGAAAGCCTGGTTTGATCTTGATTCTGGCAATAAAACAGGAAGTATTTTATTTGCCAGCAGAAAGTTTCTGGTATAGTGTACCATTTCGGGTAACAAAACGGGTACACTGTCGCGCATTATAATATTCATTCAAACTTGCATCTGCAGCGGCTAAACTTTGGTTGCTGAGCACCGCAAATTCTTTGGCCGTAAGGGTCGGGTACAATTCAAAGGCTTTTTGGGGCGTACTGGCATCAATGGTTTTTTTGACCGCAGTGGGCAAGAGCCGCATGATAGCCTGCTCAAAATATTGATAGGGTTTTACCCCGTTAATTACCGCGCGGTTTTGGTCGGCATCGGTGAAATACAGGGTCGGAAAACCGCGTACACCCATTTGACGGGTAATGCGCAAGTCTTCGTCAAATAACTCATGGGCACGCCCCAAGTAATCCGCTTTAAACTGTATTGTATCCAAACCCGCCTCATAAGCGGCGGTATTCAGGTATTCCCACTTGGTAATATTTTTTGCCGCTAAAAAAACCATCTCTCTGAGGCGGCGCATAAACGCAATTGCCTTATATTCGCTCTGGATTTGGGCTGCTTTAAAGGCGACACAAGGAGGAAAAGAAGAATTTAAAGGGTCATTTAACCAAACATCGCCAATCATGGGCATTTCATAATAGGCACTTACTTCATCCCAGTGGGTGGCAACATCGCTGGGTTTGCTGATGCCGCCGCTGTCAAATCCGGTCCAGGAGGGCAACAAGCCGCCCATGTGGTAGCGAATTTCGAGTAAATCGCCATATTCGAGTTTTAAGCGCCGCAATTGCGGTTCAATACCCCAACAAGCGGAGCAAATCGGATCGGTGAAATAATGGACGAGCACAGGTTTGTTTTTGGTTGGGGCTAAACTATCGGTTTGGGGCTGGTTTAATCCGGGTGTTTTGCAAACGCCTTCCTGGGGCGGACAAACCAAGGGGTTCTTGGCACTGGATTTGTTTAATGACATTTGGACCGAAACAGTTTGAGCAAAAATGGTGTCTGTGGTGGAAAAGTAAATACTTGCACAAAGAAATAGTATTACTTTTGGTTTCATAGTTATTTGTCTTATGTTTCAAGGCAAAGGTTTCACGAAAAAAAATGGTACACAATTAGTCAGAAAAATATGACCACTATAAATGAAAATAATCCGCCAGAAGGATGCCCGATAGAAGGTCTTTTAAAGACATTATCGGGCAAATGGAAGCCCCAAATTTTTCAATTGGCGTCCCAAGGTCCTTTGCGTTTTAATAGTTTATTGCGTCAATTGCCGCAATCGAACAAGCAATCGCTTTCGGTTGCTTTAAAAGAAATGGAAGAAGCGGAATTGCTTATAAAAACGGTAATTCAACAAAAACCACTCCACATTGAGTATCAACTTTCCGCGAAAGGCCTTGCAATGGTGGTGGTTTTCAGGCAGTTGGAGGATATGTTGCTGCATCCCCTGGAGTAATTTCTTTTGGGATTACTCTTTATAAATCAATACTTTACGTTCGCCTGGTTTGGCATAACCTCGGTACATGCCTTCCGAATTAAAAGGCAACGCAATATTTCCGTTTTTATCGACCGCAATCAGGCCGCCTTCGCCTCCTTTTTCTACCAATTTTTTATTAACCACCGCATCCCCGGCCTCCGCAACAGAAAGGCCTTTATACGCCATCATTGCCCAAACATCGTGCGCCACGGCATAGCGGATAAAAAACTCGCCATGTCCGGTACAGGATACAGCACAGGCATCGTTAGACGCATACGTGCCCGCGCCGATGATGGGGGAGTCGCCCAATCGGTTCCAGCGTTTGTTGGTCATGCCGCCCGTGCTGGTGCCTGCCGCGAGGTTGCCTGCATGATCGAGTGCCACACAGCCCACGGTGCCAAACTTATAATCCGTTGGCGGAGCGTCAATTGCGCCGGTTTTTCCAGCCTGTTTTTCTTCCTCCATGGCTTCTTGCAAGCTGTTCCAGCGTTCCTGGGTGTAAAACCACTTGGTATCTACCGTTTCAATGCCTTGTTCGCGGGCAAATTGTTCGGCGCCACGGCCTGTCAGGAGCACATGGGACGATTTTTCCATGACCGCCCGTGCGAGCAGGATCGGATTTTTAACCGTTGAAACGCTGCCGACCGCACCCGCCATTTGTCCGGAGCCTTCCATGATGCTGGCGTCGAGTTCGTTTTTACCGTCATGGTTGAACACGGCGCCGCGTCCGGCATTGAAAAGCGGGCAATCTTCGAGAAAAACAATCGTTTGGGTGACTGCATCGAGGCTGGTACCGCCATTTTTAAGAATGGTTTCGCCAATCAGCAAAGCCGAATCCAGGGCAGCGCGGTAAGCGTTTTCTTTTTCCGGGCTCATGTTGGCGCGGGAGAGCGTACCGGCGCCTCCGTGTATAGCGAGGGCGTAAGCAGGACGTTGATTTTGCACAGTAGCTTGGTTTTCAGTAGGATTGGGTGTCGTTTGGCAGGCCGAAAGGAGTATAGCGCTCAAGCAAACGAAAAGTAATGTGTATTTTGTGGTGGACATGTTGGTAGAATTTGGCTACAAAATCGAATTTTTGCGGGATACTAAAAACAATTTTATGAAAATACTGATTCTTGGGGGCGGAAATATGGGCCTAACCTATGCCCAAAGTTTTTTGCGCAGCCGCATTGTTACCTCCGATCAGATGATGGTGCTGTGTCGAACTTACGAAAAGGCCAATCAATTGAGTGCCACCCACGAAGGGCGCTTTTTTAGCGACCCCAGGCTTTGTGTGTCGGAAGCCGATTTGTGTATTTTGGCCGTAAAACCACAGGATGCGGCCAAACTTTTTGATGAAATACGCGATTTGGTAGAGCCAGGCCAGGTATTTATCAGCATTATGGCGGGGGTGCGGCTCGAAACGATCATGCAAGCCTTGGGGGTACAAAAAGTGATCCGGGCCATGCCCAATTTACCTGCGCAAATTGGGGCTGGTGTCACCGCATTTACCAGTTCGGATATGGTTACCCGTATTGAATTAGTCATGGTGCAAAACCTGTTGAGCACCACCGGAAAAACCGTTTATGTAGAACAGGAAAGCCAAATAGATGCTGCTACGGCCATTTCTGGATCAGGTCCGGCCTACGTGTACTTTTTTATGAATGCCATGATTGAAGCCGCTAACAGTATGGGTTTTTCGGCTTCTGAGGCCGAATTGCTGGTGAGTCAAACCTTTACCGGGGCAGTAGATTTGTACAATAAATCTGATTTATCGTGCGAAAACTGGATTGCCAAGGTAGCCAGCAAAGGTGGCACAACGGAGGCTGCTTTGCGGGTATTTAATGCTGAAAATTTGCACGAGGGCATCATAGAGGGCGCACAAGCGGCGCGTAGGCGGGCTGTTGAATTGGGCAAGTAAAATAATCACCTATATGTTTGGCGAATTGGTCGGAAAGGGCCTATTTTCGGCCGCAATTTCCATTTCTTCACTGTAAATTTAAATAAAAAATCACCGGCCTATGATGAACGAATACGTAACCGCTATTATGACCAAAGAGGTTATAACGGTATCGCCTGAAAATACCCTTGCTGAGGCGCGGGATTTGATGCTGGGAAAGCACATTCACCACATGCCCGTTCTTGAAAATAACAAGTTGGTGGGAATGTTAACTTCCTGGGACTTTTTCAAACTTGGAAAAGCGGCCAGTGAATTAGGGGACATCAAAATCCGTGAAGTGATGACCACCAAAATTGCGACATTAGAGCCTGATCAGCACATTGGCGCAGTTGCAGAATTGCTGATGGAGCACCTGTTCCATGCGGTTCCAATTGTAAATGACGACCGCGAATTGCTTGGCATCGTTACCTCCACCGACCTGATTACGTACGAATACAACAAAGAGTATCCAGAAAACCTGGATAAGTTTATTCCGGAGAATATGTAATTTGTCTCCATTTGGTGAACCGAATACAACAGCCATTGTTCTCGCGTGCAAACAATAGAACAATGGCTGTTTATACTTTAAAACGTGTGCAACAACTTCCCATCTCGCTCGAGCAAGCTTGGGCGTTTTTTTCTGCCCCGCAAAACCTGAAGGCCATCACGCCAGAACACCTCGGATTTGTCATCCATAGTGATCCAGATTTTTTAAAAGGCATGTATGCAGGGCAAATCATTACCTATACCGTAAAGCCTTTGTTGGGTATTCCGCTTTTTTGGATGACAGAAATTACCCATGTGGAGCCTGGAAAGTTTTTCGTCGACGAACAACGACAAGGTCCTTATGCAATCTGGCACCACCAGCATCATTTCAAAACCATTCCAGGTGGGGTAGAGATGACCGATTTGGTGCATTATAAAAACCCGTTAGGTCCATTGGGTATTTTGGCCCAACATCTTTTTGTACGTAAAACAGTAGAAGCCATCTTTGATTATCGTTTTACCACCCTTGAAACACATTTTGGCAAAATGGTAAACAAGGAATCCGTTTAAATAGCGTTCTTGTTTCTGAATGCAGGTTTATTTAACCCTTGCAACCCACCCACCATGAAAGCCATTCCCAATGTTCAGCTGCGTCAGGTATTCTTATTGTTGCTGATCGGCGCATTATTTTATCTGTTATCGTCCAATCTGCTCACCTTTTTGCCGGCAGTGTTAGGTGCTTACACCTTTTATGTGTTGATGCGGCAACCCTTGTTTTTTCTTACCGAAAGATGGCGTTGGAATCGAAGACTGGCTGCAGCAACCCTCATGCTCATTTCGGCACTGCTTATTTTGCTGCCTTTAAATATGATTGTCGATATCATAAATACGCGGGTATTGCCTGTTTTGCAAAATTCGCAATCGATGATCGCATCTTTGGAAGGCCTGATTCACGAGCAGGAAAAGCGTTTCGGTGTGGTGTTACTTACCCCTGAAAACCTGAAAGCGGCTACTGATTGGGGCGTTCAAAGCGCAGGAAATGTTGTAAATGCCACCTTAAATGGCATGATTACCTTGCTGGTATTGTACTTGTTGCTTTGGTTTATGCTCAATGATGGCAAACGAATGGAAGCCCAGTTTTTCAAATCCTTGCCTTTAAAGCCTGAAAACATCGTTTATGTGCGCGGACAATTGCACAGCCTGGTTTTTTCCAATGCAATCGGAATTCCGGTGATGGGGATTGTACAAGGGTTCGCTGGTTTTTTGGCCTATTACTTTAGTGGTGTCGAAGATGTGTGGCTTTGGACAACCGTCACCTTTATCAGTGGCATGCTTCCGATTTTTGGTACCATGCTGGCGTATATCCCATTAGCGCTGATCCTTTTTTCGCAAGGTTTGCAAGGGCAGGCCATTTTTATACTTTCATACGGTTTTTTGGTGATTGGTTCGGTTGATAACCTTGCCCGGATGTGGTTATTAAAGAAAATAGGCGACACCCACCCGCTGGTTACCCTGTTTGGTGTTATTGTGGGCTTAAAGTTGTTCGGTTTTGTGGGTTTTGTATTCGGCCCAATTATGATATCCGTATTATTAATGCTGGTTGGATTGTACAGCAAGGAATTCGGGGTTCAGCCTGAACCGGAATTGGCTTCTGAAGCGCAAGTTGATGAGGTTCTGTCTAAATAGCAATAACCTTTATCCGTGTCCGCCTCCTATCCATTGTGTAATACCATAATGAATGTCCGTGTTAAGTAAATATTAATCAGTTTTTTTATTTTTGCCGCAATTTCGGTAAAAGCCGAATGTTTTCCTAACCCTTTAAAGGTTTCAATGATGGCTATTTTAAAAACGATGGACAATCAGGCATTGGCACTTGCTCCCCATGCTGCCCCTACTTTATTTCAAACAATGTACCTGCTTTCAACCGATGACGATGAATTGGAAGACGAACAGGATGATTCCTTTGATCTGGATGAAGAAGAAGAAAACGAATTTGATTTGTATGGCGATGACCTCGATGAAGAGGATCTTTTTGCGGAAGAGGATCTAGAAGGGGATGACCTGGATGCGTTCGAAGATGGCGAAAATGCTCCGTTTGAAGAGGGCGAAGAAATGGATTTTGAAGATGTATTCGAAGACGATGTTTGAGTAAAATTCGCATAAATCTTCGGTCAAAGTCGGCTAATTCATCGTCATTTGGGTCGTTAAAACCAATTGGCTGCCTTAATTCCGACCATAAATGCCGAATTTGAAATCCAGTTTCAGGTATGGTTTTCACGATGCTAAAAATTACCCAAACCAAGTCTCGCTGGGCAAAGCAGGTGCCTCTGCTTTATCCACGTGTTGTTTTTGATAGGCGTTTCGAACCTGGCTCCATACGCTGCGATGTTCCGCGATTTTTGCGTTTTCGTGTACCAGCATCCATTCATCATCTTTAGATAAAATAAATGCGATGATCGATTGATCTTCATCTCCAGTAAGCATCGGGACGCATGAATATGCTTCGTATTGAAAAGGTACTCCCGTGTGGGCGTGGGCGCTTTGTTGCATCCAAGTATTCAAATTTGTGTTTGCCTGTTTCATAGTATAGTCCTTTAAATCAAGGGCAATTTACAGGAGTTATATATATAAAACAATGACTTATGTCATGTATGTTATTGATTTTTAGACGAATAAAAAGATCCCGATGACGCTCGGTCATCGGGATCTTCCAATTTTGTCACAGGACAATGTATAAACCCTTTTTTATCGCAATATAATGAGTTTGCGCGTTACGCTAGCGCCCGATTCCGCGCGTATACGCACGATCCACATGCCAGCCGGCAAATTGGAAACATCAAACTGGGTACTTCGATCATGGGCTTTCATTTGCTGGTAATGCACTACTTCACCGGTTTGCGCGCAAATTTGAATATTCAAATCATCCGAAACATCGCTGTTCAGCACGAATTCTAGGTGATCAGAAGCCGGATTGGGTTGCAGTACAATGGCGCCCGCCCAACTTGGCTCGGAAGTAGCATTTACATTGGTACTCACCTTCACCGGTGCACTGCTGATGGTACAGCCATTGGCATCCGTAACCGTTACCTGGTAAGTGCCTTGGTTGAGGTTCAACAAGTCTTTCTGGGTGCTAAAGGGTTGGCCATTTTTGGTCCAGTTATAGGTATACGGTGGTACCCCGCCTGCAACCACAATGGTGATGCTTCCAATGCCCAAAGCACCAAAATCGTCGATTACTTGCGATACCGCAAATCCCAAAGACGGCGGTTGTACGATGGTAAAGGTAGTTGGCTGGATGCAATTGCTCGCATCAATGACATTTACCGTATAATTTCCTGCGCAAAGGTTGATGATTTGCACCCCGCCCTGTCCGTTGCTCCATTGGAATTGAAATGGTCCGTTGCCACCCGTTGGCTTCAGCAAGATGGTGCCGTTACAGTTGTTGGCACAAGTCGCGTGGGTTACTTCTGGTGCCAAATCGGGGAAAGCAAGCGCCGTGACGGTAAACGTACATTGTACATTGTTGCCACCAGCATCGGTATAGGAAAAAGTTTGCGTAGATACGCCCGCCGGGAAGGTAGCGCCCGAGGGTAATCCCGTCAACAACTGAATCAATCCTGGGTCTACCTGGCAATTATCATTGACCGTTGGCATCGCATAAGTCAGCGTGGTGTTGCAGGCGGCCAGGGTAATATTGTTTGGACAAGCCATGGTCGGTGGGAAATTATCTTCACCAACCGTTAATGTGTAGTGTTTAATCTGAATGCAAGCGTCTGAATCGGTAATGGTAACCGTGTAGTCGCCTGGACACAAATTGGTGATGGTCGTGCCGCCCTGGCCATTGCTCCAGGAGAAACTTGCATTGCTGCCACCGGTTTGTGTTAGCACCACTTGTCCATCACAGGCATTACAATTGGCATTTTTTATGGCAGGATTCACGGTTACGCCTGCGCTTACCGTAATATTAAAACTGCATTCTCCTTTGTTTCCTCCAGCATCGGTATACCGGAACAATTGGGTACTGGTGCCACTTTGGAAGGTTGATCCAGAAGGCTGGCCATTCACAAGCGTCAACTGAGCCGGATTTACGGTACAATTGTCCGTGATTGTTGGTGGATTGTAAGTAACCGTGTTGTTGCAGGAACTTACCTGAACGTTCCCTGGACAAGTCAGGGAAGGTACAATATTGTCTTGAATGGTCACAATAGCCGTTCCTGTACTGCTGTTCCCGTTCACATCGGTGGCAGTAAGCGTTACCGTGTGTGTGCCCAATTGACTACAGGTAAATACCGTTGGACTAATGCTCCAGTTGGAAATGCCGCAATCCACATCGCTGCTACCATTGTCGAACAATCCAGCCGTCAGCGAAACGGTGCCGTCATTGCCCAAATCGACCGTTGCATTTTTTAACTTTAAAACGGGGGCGGTTTGGTCGGTTATCAGGATTTGCGCGGTGGTGGTTTTGGTACAACTATTGGCATCGGTGGCCGTTACGGTGTAAGTGCCACTGGCCAGGTTGCTCAAACTTGCAGTACTGTTGCCATTCGACCAAAGGTAGGTAAACGGTGTAGTGCCGCCTTCCGTTGAAACCGAAACCGCACCAATATTAGCACCCAAACAGGCAACATTGGTTTGACTGGAAACAGTTAGGGAGATGGGTTGCGGACTGGTGATTTGCGCACTCAGCGTTGCCGTACAACCCTTTGCATCGGTGGCCGTAAAAGTGTAATTACCAGGCTGCAAGTTGGTATTGCTTAAAGAAGTTGGTCCGTTCGACCATTTATAGGTATAAGGTTGTGTACCACCGGTAACATCTGCAGAGAGCGCGCCATTGCCTGCATTGGGGCAAAGAATGTTGCTTTGCGTGGCAATATTGGTCGTAAGCGCGGGTGGACTGGTGATATTGGTTGTTTGTACCACCTTACAACTGGCAATATCGGTTACGGTGACAGTGTAGGTGCCGGGTGCAAGATTTGAAATACTTGCGGTGGTTGCGTTATTAGACCAGGCATAAACTACCGGATTGGCAGCGCCGGTAATGGCAATACTGGCCGATCCACTGTTGGTGCCGAAACAATTGAGGTTGGTACCGCTGATGGTGCCAGCGATGGTACAGTTTGCGGCCACTACATTGGTACTTTTTACAATCGTGCAGCCTTTGGAATCGGTCACGGTCACCGTGTACGAACCAGGAGCCAGGTTAAAAATGGTATTTACCATTTGATTATTGCTCCATTTGACCGTGTAAGGCGGCGTACCACCCGCTGGGAATACCGAAGCCGAGCCGTTGTTGACCCCCGGTGCTGTTTGGTTTGTTGAAGAAACAGGCGCGAGTAAAATCAATTGTTCAACCGTAGCCGTATTGGTTGCACTGCATCCTTGGTTATCTACGATGGTAACGGTATAGGTTCCAGCCATGAGCCCGGTAATAGACGCGGCATTTACCCCGGAAGACCAACTGTAGGTATAAATTTCAGAGCCTCCAACGCCCACCGCAGTGAGTTTGCCATCAGAACCGCCACTGCATGAAACCGATACATTTTGCGAAATATTGGCACTCAAAGGTGGGACCGATTCCACGATGGTGCTGTCTTTCGATTTGCAGCCGTTCTGGGAATTGCTTACCTGCAACGTGTAAAGCCCAGGAGCATCTACGGAAAGGTATGCCGTATTCTCACCGGATAAAATATTGCCGTTAACGGTACTCCACAAGTAGGAAAAGTTGACACCGGTAGAGGAAAAAGAGCCATTTAAAACTACCGTACTAAAGTTGCAATTCAAATAGCGGTCTTCGCCAGCAAAGGAAAAAGGCGGCGTTTTATTTTCCGTAATGTACACCGACGACGAACTGGTACATCCATTGACTGGATTCGTTACAGTAGGGTAGTAGTAGCCACCCACGCTCACGGAAGGATTGGCAATACTGGACGTAAAATTATTGGGCCCGGTCCAGCTAAACGTGGCACCCATGGTAGTCGAATTGGCCGTAATCGTAATATTGGGGGTCGTACAGGTCAAAATACCGCTTCCAATAGAGGTGGTTAAATTAGGCGGCGTCGTGTTTTGCGATACCTGCGCCGTAGCCAGTGCGGTGCATCCATTGACGGGATTGGTCACTTTTAAGGTATAAATGCCCACCACACTCACCGTTGGATTATTTTGGCTGGAAATAAACCCGCCTGGACCCGTCCATAAAAAGCTGACCCCGGGCGTAGTTGAATTGCCCACCAGAGTTACTGTTGGATTCACACAGGTTTTTACGCCACCGCTTGCCGAAATATTTGGTGTGGTGATATTCTGTAAAACCGTTGCGCCTGCCGTGCCGGTACAACCATTTTGGGTATTGGTGACGGTTACTCGGTACGGTCCCGGTACCGTTACAATTGGATTTTGCTGGCTGGAGGAAAATCCATTGGGACCACTCCACAAATACGTTACGGTAGAGATGGAGGAATTGGATTGCAATTGAATACTTAGCAAGGTGCAAGTAAGCGTATTGGGGGGCGAAATGCTGACCACAGGTGCAGCAAAATTGCCTAAAACTACTTCGGTATCACTGTTGGTACAACCATTGACCGGGTTCGTAACAATCAGGGTGTAGGTGCCAACCAAACTTACGACCGGGTTTTGCTGGCCAGACGTGTAAGTTCCGGGGCCTGTCCACTTGTAATTAACGCCCGGGGTGATTGAAACACCCATTAATTGCAAATTGGGCATTGCACAAGTGAGGGTGCCACCACCATTCGCGAGTGCATCCGGTTGGGTAAAATTGGACGTAACTGCGGCGGTAGAAAGCGTGATGCAGCCCGTCAGGGTATCTGTTAATTTAAAAATATAGTTACCTCCTACACTCACCACGGGTGCACGCAGCAGGGAAGAAAATCCGTTGGGGCCATTCCAAATAAACTTGGTATTCAAGGTGTCAAACACCACTGAAAGGGCTAGTTGCGGTGCGGTGCAATTGATTAAGCCACCGGTTGCGTTGGCTACCGGCGATACATACGTAGAGGTAACCGTTGTAACATCGGAAGCCGTGCATCCATTGCTTTGGTCGGTAACCACCAGGGTGTAATTGCCAATATTGCCAATAATTGGCGTGAGCGATTGACCGCCTGAAACAATTTTGCCGCCATTGCTGACCGACCATAAATAGGTGTATTGCATGCCAACGGAGCCCATACCGCTCAGCGTATCGATCGAATTGGAACAGGTGAGGAGGAGTGGATCTCCTGCATCTGCGATCGGAAGGGTTAGGTTGGAATTGACCACAATGGTACTGGAAGCCGTATTGGATTCCGAATCGGTAATCGTAACCGTGTACGTACCTGGGATCAAATTGGTGATGGTGGCAGAAGTTGCGCCCGTATTCCAGAGGAAAACGTAGGCAGGCGTACCGCCAATGGGTGAAACATAAATGGCGCCATTTGCATGCAAGCAATCAACATCCTGCACAGAATCAACCTGCACAGCAAGCGCAATCGGATTTAGATTGTTGGCAAAGGAAAACGAGCAGATAAGGCATAAGAATGCCAATGGGAGGAAGGATCGAGTCATGGAATGTTGTTATTAAATGAAAAAAACAATCGGTTCGGAAGTGAATACTTACAAATTTCCTGCCGAATTGTATATTTTAACTAAATTTGTGTAGGTTATGACTAAATTAGTCATATGCTGAAGTTATTTTGGGTGGTTACGATACTTAAATTTAATGCACAATAATTTTGTACAACCCCGTATTTTGCCGGTTATTTTAAAAGAACTGTTGTTTGCGGTCGTTTTGGCACAAAAAATGAAGCCTCAAACGCTTTGTTATCCGAACATAACCTTTTTACATACCATAAATCATTTTCATGGAACATTCTCAAAATCAAGGAATTCGAACGTACGCCATTATTATCACCATCCTGTTTTTGCTTGCATCTGTCGCGGCTGTCATCTTTTGGCGTCAAAGTGGCGGGTATTTGCTCAAAACACAGGAACAGAAAGTGACCATCGATTCCCTGAGTAACCTTAAAGTCAAACTGGAACTTAGTCTGGACAGTTTGCAAAATGCATTTGCTGATTTACGCCTCGAAAACGAGTCACTCATCGGCAAAGCATCTGTTACCTCCAATTTGGCAGCCTCCACCGAGGCGACCATCAAAAAATTGAAGGCACAAAACACTCGAACCATCCTCGAACTGCGGGCACAAATCGAAAGTTTGCAGAAAACTAAAACTGAATACGAAACCATCATCGCGGTACTAAAAGCCGAAAACGAGCAATTAAAGGCCGAAAATGCCGCTTTGAAGGAAGAAAACACCGGATTAAAAGACTCCAACGGGCAATTGACCGCGCAAGTAGACGACCTGGCAAAAAAACTGGAGGAGCAAATTCGACGGACTCAATCGGCTACCTTTAAAGGCAGCTCGTTCAAAGTAGAAGTTGGCCGCAAAGGCGAAAAACTCACTGCACGGGCCAAAAAAGCACGCGAATTGTCTATTAGCTTCGACCTCGCGGATGTACCCAAACCTTTTCAGGGTATTCAAAAACTGTACCTCAGCATTACGGATGCCAATGGCAAACCAATCGCGTCCTCCAACCCGGCCAGCATTACCGTGCATGCCCCTACCGGTGATATCCCGATTATTGCGCTTCAAACCCGCCCCGTAAACCTCGGCCCAACCCAACGCCTCTCTTTCGTATATAAATTGGAGGAAAAACTCGCTGCGGGTAATTATGTAGCCGCCATTTATTGCGACAAAGGTTTGCTGGGCGCTTCCATCTTCCGCCTTTCAAAATAGCAGGTGCCTTCCGACAAATAAAAAAGCCCGTTCATCCTGTCGACGAACGGGCTCAAAAAAACTACCCTGTCATTGTCATTCTTAATCTATTGACGCACAAAGGTGCCCCCATATAGAAAATGATTTGATGACGAAAAATAACAGCGGTGTTGATTTTTATCATTGCCATCTTTAAAAGGGTTCAGCCTGGTATCCTACGGCCTCCAGGGCAGATACAACCTGTGCGGATGCCACAGTTTCTGGTATGGTCAACAAACGGGCAGGCGATTGTAGGTCGACACTCCATTGGTCTTGTCCAACACTGCTGTCCAGTGCCGAACGTACTTTTTCTACGCATGCGGCACATTTAATGTTTGTTTTGAATTGTTTGTAGGTCATGGTTCGTTGTTATTCTTTAACCAATTTGGCCGTGTACACTTTTTGTGCACCCGTAATTTTTACAAAATACAATCCAACAGGCAGGTTTTGTACGTCTATTTGTACATTTTCGCCATTGTTGTTGAATGTGGTGGTGGTCAACTGTCCTTTTGCGTCATACATTTCCAGGGCAACCACGGTGTCGTCCACCAATTGAAAAGAGGCGCTGGTATGAGCAGGATTGGGTTGCAAGGTAATGGTTTCCACCTTTGCATCCTGGGTACCCAGCAAAATCGGGTCGAATTTGGTGCCGCTGTTCATAATTTCAGTGGCCGAGCTTTGAACGTACACCAATACATAAACCTCATCCGCCACCCAATTGTTGGCAATGCTGTAGTTAAAATTGATCACATTGGATTGACCGACAGCAGCAGGGGTAAAGGTAATGCCATTGACCTCAGGTACCATTTTGCGAAACACATCATAGTGTATTTTTTCACCGTTGGGTGCGTTGTAATTCACGGTTTTTTCCACAATGGCTGCATAAATTTTGTATCCTACATTCGGCAACGTGCCCAGTGAGCGCACATCAACGCTAACGTTGCGGGTGTTTCCAACGCCTGTTTCCGTCACTTTTATATTGATCGGACTGGTTTTGTTCAAAAAAGGCTGTAATTGTGCAATGTTCAATAAGGGCGAACTTGGGTCCATCACAGCGCCGTTCAAAACAACGGTAGGTGTGCCAAACACACTGTAAAACGAAGCCCGGGCATTGTTTTCTGTCGGATTGGCCAAATAGAAGAAACAATTGTTGTAAGGCACCGAAGGGTGAATCGAAATGTGGTGAATGTCGTCGGCGTATTGGCTGATAAAATTGTAAAAGCCCGGGTTTTTGGAGCCACAAACGGAGCAACGGGAATTGGTAAAATGCTCAATCAAAACATATCGCTTGGCGGATTGTTGTGCGAAAAGCGATGCTGCGAACAGCAGTAGGAACAATGTAAATTTTACTTTTTTCATGACAGTTTAATTTTTGTACAAATTTAAGGCTGTTACCAGGAACGAAACGTTAAAAACAGTCAAATTGTCGGCACCCGAACGCTTGTTGGTCGTTTTTTCAGTCCCTTACATTGAGTTTTGATCCGGCCTTGTCGGTTGGATAGCACTTTGGGAGCAAAAAACGCCGTAACATTGCGGTTCGATTTCAAACAAAAATCATTTTTACAACGATGTTACTTTTTGCAATGCCTGATTTTACGTCTCCCGAAGTATGGGTGAGTTTGCTTACCCTGACTTTTTTGGAAATAGTGCTGGGAGTGGACAATATTATATTTTTGTCGATCATTTCGGCCAAATTACCGGAGGCAGACCAGCCTAAGGCCCGCAACATTGGCCTGATCCTGGCCATGTTATTGCGTATTGTTTTGTTATTTGGGCTTACCTGGATCATTGGTATGAAACAAGCGCTCCTCCATATTGATGTGCTTACGGTGCATGGTGAAGTTACCGGACAAGGCCTGATCCTGTTTTTAGGAGGGATATTTTTGTTGTACAAGGCGACCACCGAAATTCACCATAAACTGGAGAGTCCTGATGTTTCGGACGACCCTGGTAGTGGAGGAAAAGTAAAAGCCACCCTGAGTGCGATTATCGTACAAATCACCCTGATCAATGTGGTGTTTTCATTCGACTCTATCCTCACGGCCATCGGTATTGCCAATGATTTGGTGATTATGATTATTGCCGTGGTGCTGTCGGTGCTGGTGATGATGTTGTTTTCAGGGCCGGTCAGTAAGTTTGTAAATGCCCATCCGACAGTTCAAATGCTGGGTCTTACCTTTCTGATTCTGATTGGTTTTTCTTTGATCGCTGAAGCGGCGCATTTGGGGCATTTCACCGAAGGGTCTGTGCCCAAAGGTTACCTGTATTTTGCCATATTCTTCTCTCTTTTTGTAGAAATGCTGAATATTCGGGTGCGCAAAGCCCAAAATCCGGTTCAATTGCATGGCTATGCTGAAACCGCAAAGAAGCGGGGGCTGCTCGACGAAAACCTGTTGGATAACGAAAAACAACAAGAATAGGCACGTCTGAAAAGACGATGGATATAAAAAAACAACATGAGTCATCCCGAATTTTGGTGAAAACTAAATTCGGGATTTTTTATCCATTACCGCGAATACTCGGCAAAATAGTCCTTATTAATACGAAAAGAAGATAGCAATCCTGCCCAAATCATGCATAACAACTGAAGCCTCCTTAAGTCCCGTGTAAATGCGTAAATTGTATTGACGGGGCGACTTTTTCAGTCACCCCGCCAATACAATTTACACGCTACCACAAATCCCTATTTCCCAATAACACTCATTTTGCGTTCCAGCACCTGCCGACCGCCCACTTGCAGGTCGTAGATGTATAAGCCGCCGCTTAAGGTACTGGCATTGATGGTGATTTGACCTTCCAAATCGCTCAAAGACCAGGATTGGATGGTGCGGCCCGCCAGGTCGTACACGGAGATGCGCGCGCCGGTAGTGCCTGCTGGAACTGCGTAAGCGATTACCGTATTGCCGCCGGTTGGATTCGGCGTGTTTTGATCCAGGCGGTATCCTTTCAAATCGCCTGATTGCTGGCCCGCTTTGAGGTCGTTGATTTGGCTGCGGAGTTCGGCTAATTCGTTGCGGAGTTCGGTGATGGTTTTGTCTTGCTCCTGGTTTGTTTTGTCTTGTTCTTTGAGGGCCTCGGTGAGTACGGGGATGAGGGCGATATAATTCACTGCGTAATAGCCATCGGTATTGACACCTGTGAGTTCAGGGATCACCTGCTCTAGTTCTTGTGCGATGAAACCGTACTGACGGCCTTCGCCAAATGCCCGCTCGGGGAATTCGTCGGTGCGCATGTTGTAGGTAGTACCTTGCAGGCGGCGGATTTTATCCATTGCGCCTTCGATGGGCTGGATATCTTTTTTGAAGCGTCGATCGGAACCAACCAATAAGCCATTAGTAGAGTTGATCCAGCCGCTTACGTCCAAGAACACGGGGCGGCCTCCAATTTGGCATGCCGGGTTTACATTGTTGATACCCACACGGCCATTGGGGGTAAAAGTCATTACGGGCCGCTTGTTGTTGACAGAAAACGCATTATCGCCTACGACGCCCGGTTGTCCGTTTCTGAAACTAATAAAAAACTTGTTGGCAGCGGCGAGGGCGGCGTTATTACAATCTATATCGGTAACGCCGAGGTAATCCAAGTCTTGCCAGCTGAGTTCGGCATATTCTCGATTTTGTACAATAGCCGTTACGGCAGTCCCAGAGTTAGGGCCGCCCGTGGGGTCCAGCACTGCTTGCAGGTTGACCGCAACGCCAGCGGTATTTGGGTTGGTAATCAGATTATCAGGTACGAAACTGGGTATTTGGGCGCGTGTACCTTCTACGGCCACCCCACTCAGAGCAAGGCTGTTATTGGCTTGATTGCCCATGGCAGAAGAGGTCGTAACACGAGACTGTGGATCGGGGAAGAAGTAGGGCTGGTCGCCCCGGATGGCGATTGCCTTGACGAGCAAGCCGTTGTTGCCATTGACACCAGGAAGCGTACCGGCAATCCCGCTATAAACGGAAAGCGAGGCGAACGGCTCCTCATTGACGCCGATGGCGCCACGCGGGTTGGCGATCAGGAGGTCTTTGCCCAGGTTGCTTGATGCGGCGTTGTCGTAACTGCGCAGGATAAAACGGTTGAGTGCCCCGTCTTGCCCCCTGCCGAAGCCTGCGATCAGGTCTCGACCATTGGCAGGAACAACATTGGGAATCAGGTTGAGAAAGCCCACGCTACCGAGCCTGGTTATGCTGAGGCCGTAAGGCTGGTTGGCTGGGTTGCCAGTTGGGTTGCCAAGGCCTAGGCCGCTCCAGGTACTACTGTTGAAGTCGCCAATAACACCATCTAAATGGTGGGCCAGGATGCCGCCAGCGACTGTGAAACGCGCCCTGGGAAATGGTGGATTGAGTGTAGTACTTCCAATGGCACCCAAGAGTCCTGCCGCATCGGGAAAACCAACGCCCAAAAGGCCAGGTCTGTAACCGCCTGATACTATATTAGGGTTAAAGATTTCGCCATTAAATTCATCCCTAAATTGTGCAAATAAAGGTGTACCAAGGCTCAAAAAAGCCAGTAAAAATAAATAAATGTACTGTCGCATGATGGATTGTTTGTTTAAAGTGAACAATGTTGTGTGTGGTACCAAACAATCCAAAGATGGGGGTGGAAGCAAGCATCAAAACTGACAAAATGCGACAAAAAACAACCTAAATGTACCAAAAACAACCAAATGTGACGAATATCGACCAAATAGCGCAGTGTGTGGATTGTACAGATTTAGTGTTTAGTATTCAATTACAACTACACCAAGCATCCGTAATTACCGTAGCCGCAATCAAAAAACTCCCTGGCGGCGCATTGGGCGGCAAACAAACCTGAAATGTGCCTGTATTGCCCGAAAAAATTTGTGTAAAGGTGCCATTTGGCGTGGTATAGCTCAGGTTAAAGGGTGGCACACCTGTGAAAGTGGCCGTCACGTTAGTACAGTCTCCCGCGCATACAGCCGGGTTAACTACTGAAAAAGACACGGCAGGTGCGTCGCGCCAGGTAACTTGCGCAGCGATGTTGGAAATATCCAAACAGGGATCGTTTAGGTCCACGCTGCCGTTCAGGTTGTCTCCGACCAATGTAGCCAAGTAATAAGCCACACCTGTTTGCATGGTAGCGGGGTTGAAAGCAATAACAGGGCTGTTGCTCTGCACGATGATGCTGCCCAAGGTGTCATTGGTGTTGGAAAAAAGAATATAGCGCAGGATGTCGTTGCCGTCCAGCACGGCATTGTTGTTATACGGCACTGTCACGCTACTGGGGATACAGATATTGAAGAATTGGTTATTTACTGTACCAGCGAAGGTGGAGCAGAGGCAGGGGGCTTCTGGTACACCGGGTGGAATATCGGTCAGGCCAGTGAAACCATCTGGACCAGGAATAAAAGCGTCGAGATCACAAATGAAATCGAAAGTATTCGTGTTCACGTTGTACTGATGCAATATGTCTGGTGATGAATTGCTCCAAGCGGTGGTATAGCCTCCGTTTGTTGTTCCGCCATTGGCGAGCGGGGTTCCAGCATATACCACCGTGGATTGACTTGGATCGGTTATATTGATCTGTACAACCACATCAGTACCAGACAGCACCCCAAAACCGTACAACACTCCATTTTGGTAAAAAAATTCGGAAATGAACATTCCCGAGGGCCAATCTCCGACAAACACAATATTATTAGTGACAGGATCATAAGTGCTTAAGCCAGCCGAAGGAAAACTTCTACAAAGGTAAATAGTACCATTAGGGGCGATAATTGATCCGCCGTAGGCAGTATTTGTTTCAGACCAGATCGGATTAGGATCGGGTAGCGTATAACGCAGCAACCCACCTGAATTTACCAATATATCGCCATTGGGCAATACCAGGACATCACTTGCGCCACCGAAGATTCCCGATAAATTCGCAATGGGACATGCGGTGCAGTTCATCACATCTATTTTGTATAGTTGTCCATTGCCATTGATACCATATAATATCGGCCCAGTCATCAGTGCTTTTTGATGGGCCTTCGAAGGGTATACCTGGTAAATTGCTGCGGTCAGCAGGAGTGCAGCGCTGGTGATTAGTAGGGCAAGTTTCATCGTTGCAAGATTTTAAATCTTAAAGTTTTGGGTGGATGTCTTTAGGGGGGCGCAAAATGGTTTGGTGCATTTTTAGGGGCCAGCCGAGCGCGAGATAGACTTCTATGACATCCTCAATCGAAAGCAGGTGTTTTTTGGGTATCTTTACTTCATGATCGCGTAGCAACGTGCGCAGTTCGCGCTCGCTAATCTCGTACTCTTCGGCAAGATTATAGCGCCTTTTCATGTAGACCAAATGCGAGTATTCTCCCGGAATTTCTACATTCCGGCCATGAACATGGTAGATAATTGATTTCAACATAAAAAATGGTAGTTTATTAAGTTTGATAATACGCTGTCGCAATAGGTTTTGTAAAATTGTTTTAAATAATCAAATCGAGCAAAACCAATTGCTTTAGCGTATTCCTACGCGCGTTTGCGTAGTAACAGATCGTATTAAAACAAATAAAATAAACCCTGTGCGCATGCACAAGCCTAGCTAAACTTAGTGAGAAAAGGACGGAATTAGGTCAACAAAAAATGGTGGCGAGCAAACGCGCCCAATAAAGGAGTAAATAGGAGAAGCGCATGGTGGGGCAGTGGCAATGTGGTTTAGTGTGGCGGGAGGTACCTTACTTTTCATTACCTTGAACAAAAATAATACAACTTAATATAAATAGCAAGCAATACTTTCACGTTTTATTAAAAAATATGGGGGGGGGGATTGATAATCAATAACTTATGGAATTAATTTACATAAAATTAATATCAATGCGAATCATGGGGTAAAAACCCAAAAAAGTAGGAAGGTAGCGATTGCACCGAAAAAAGGATTTTGCCGAATATCGTGGTATTACATAAAAATCCCGAATTTTAGTTTTCACCAAAATTCGGGATGATGCATGTTTGTAATTTCAATCTACACCGCCCAAACTAGTCCTTGTCTTCTGTTTTAGGCGCGTCTTCGGTGCTTTCTGATTTTGAGCCGCTCACATAGTCTTTTGCTTTTTCCCAAAAGTCTTTGCCGTCTTCCATTGCTTCTGCCGCTTCTTCCTTGATTTCACCCAGCAATTCGCTGGCTTTATCGCTCAGAAAACCCAGTGCGCCACCTTCATGGGCCGCAATTTTTGCTTTGGCAGCCTGTAGTTCTTCCATTTTTTCAGCGGCTTCTTCTTTTGCTTCTGCAGCGAGGGCTTCTGCCTTTTCGCTCAGGTCGGCAAATTTTTCTGAAGCGGCATCTTTCAAGTTGGAAAGGGTTTCGCCCACCTTGTCGGCAGCTTCCTGCGCTGTGGTTTTTACATTTTTCAAAAAATCTTCCATGGTTATGTTGAATTTAACAATTAAGAGGCATGTTCTTCCCAAATTTGGGCTAAGTGTACGATCGTTTCTGCCGCTTTTTCCATGTCCTGCACCGAAACCCATTCTTGTTTGGAGTGAAATGCATGCTCACCCGCAAAGATATTCGGACAAGGTAAACCCATAAAAGATAAACGAGAACCATCGGTGCCGCCGCGAATGGAGCGTTTGAGTGGCTGTGCAAATCCGGCACGTTGCAAGGCTTCCAAGGCGTAGGACACCACTTGCGGGTAACGGCGCAGCACTTTGCCCATGTTGCGGTATTGTTCTGTGATGGTAACGGTCGCCGTTGCATTCGGGAAACTTTTGAGCACCCCGTCTACGATTTTTTGCAGGGTGTTGGCATGTCGTTTCAAGCCTGCTTCCGAAAAATCGCGAATAATTAATTTTACGACCGCCGTTTCCAGGTTGCCTTCAAAGTGCATCGGATGGATAAAACCGGCCTTGCCCTCGGTGTGCTCTGGACTGAGTTTATCCGGGAATTTTGCGACGATGCGTGCGGCAATTTTAAGCGCATTTTCCATTTTACCTTTTGCAAAACCGGGATGGGCAGAAACGCCATGGATGGTAACGGTTGCTGCATCTGCGCTAAAGGTCTCATCCTCAATGCTTCCCGCAGTTTCACCATCAATGGTGTAGCCAAAACGGGCGCCCAGTTTTTTCATATCCACCTTGTCTACTCCACGTCCAATTTCCTCGTCCGGCGTAAATAGGATGCGAATTTTACCGTGCTTGATTTCCGGGTGGTCGATCAAAATTTTTGCTGCATCCATAATGGCTGCCACACCTGCTTTATTATCGGCACCTAATAGGGTCGTGCCACTGGCGGTAATTACATCGTTGCCGATTTGATGGGCCAGGTCTTCATGTTCCGATTTGCGGATCACTACTCCGGAATCATCGGGCAGCACCAGGTCTTGCCCCTGGTAGTTCTCATGCACAATGGGTTTTACACCCGTGCCACTGCAATCCGGTGAGGTGTCTACATGCGAGCAAAAACAAATAACGGGCACCTGTTTTTCGGTGGTTGCTGGAATCGTTGCATACACATAACCATGTTCATCCAGCACGGCATCGTCTATGCCGATGGCTTTGAGTTCGGCCACCAATACGCGGCTTAAGTCTTTTTGCTTCTCCGTACTTGGGGTGGAGGGGCTGTTGGGATCACTTTGCGTATCAATTTGTACGTAACGCAGGAATCGTTCTTTCGCGGTGTGCGGGTAAGGAAATACAGACATTTTTAAAAAATATTTTATTCGTTCGGATTGGCAGTGACATTCACGTCGCCCACCTTCACCGCTTTGAAATTGGCGTTTGTATAAGCGCCTTGCAGGTTAGAAATGGCAATTTGTTCGGGCAATGGATTGCCAAACGGTTGTTGCGGGTTCGAAAAGGTAATAAATGCCGGATAAAAACGCCAGGATGGACTCGACGCATATACCGTATTAATTCCCAAAAGCAGTTTTCGGCTTTCAACAATATCAAAACTGGTGACTGAATTGCTGCGGTTTGCATCTGCAGCAATGATTTTCCAGGGACTATCGAGGGCTTGAATACCGAGTACATGCTTGGAAATCAATACCAAATCAAAGGTACTCACTCCATTTAAGGCATTGCTGTCCCGACGTGCTGTGATGCTGTAACTTCCACCGGCAGGTACAAACGGAAAGGTAAAATTGCCCGCAGTATCGGTTACGACGGTATCCAGGGCCGATCCATTCAGGTACACTTGCACCCCCGCCAACGGTACATCCCAAAAAGTTTTGATGTTGCCACTTACCGGAAATCCGTTCGGTGCCACTTGCTGGTATCCGTTTTGGGTTTGCGAACCGAGGTTGTTCGGATCCAGCCACTCTTTCAAGCGGGATTGCGGGCTGCTACCCTGACTCCAGGAAAGGTCAAACCGACCCCAGAATGAATTGACAATCAGGCATTCATTGGCCGGATTCGCATTGCCGCCATGCAATTGCCCAACAATACGTTTATTGGGGTCAAACAAAGGACTACCCGACGACCCAGCCTGGTAAATGCCGATATCTGGAATTACTCTCCAGTGGGTATTGACCGGACTAATGCCAAAAATGCCGGTCCAGTTAATGGTTTCTGGATGCAAAACAGCCGCTTGGGTGTCTACAGAAATCTTTTTAATATCACCCACCGGGTGGTGGATAAACGTTGTACGGGCAGCAGGACTGGTACTTCGGTTCCAGCCATTGAAGTACACCCCGTAATTAATCGGTATTGGATTGGTTTTGAGCAACATAAAATCGGTTTCGGTCCGATAGGAAATGCGCTCACAACCTAACACAGATCGTGGTTGTGGTTCGGTTGCGGGGTTGCTACACCCAACTGCTTCATAATCAAAGTCGAAGCGCCATAATTCAAATGCTGGATTTTGTCCAATCAGTTGGCAATGGTGGGCCGTTAAAAAATAGGGGTCGTACGTTCCGCCGGTATTGGCAATCAAACTGCCGCTGCACCAGCCGGAGCCATTGCTAAACACCATTAAGATTCGTGCAACGCCTTTTTTTTCCGTTTGCCAGTTGGCACCTGCCGGGCAATTTACATTGACATTGCAAGGCAAAGAAAGTCCAAAATTAACCAAAGCCTCTGCTCCTTCCTGAAGCGCCTGCTGATCGTAGGCGTAATCGGCCCTGAATAAATGGATTTTGCCAGCCTGTTTGACCGAAACCGGCTCGTAATATTCCAGCAAAGTCGTTTCGCCTTTTAATACACCGATGGTAAATTTACCGTTCGGCGAACAACTTTGTGCCGAATAGGCCCCAAAAACCTGGGTCTGATTCGGCGTGAAAGCATAAAAACGACTGCCTTCCGGCAAATTAAACTGATCGAACAACAAAACCAGGCCCAAGGCACCAGGCGCCTGCAGGGCACATTGCCATACCCGATCGCCATTCGGCAGTTGTGTCCAGTTTCCGGCATTTTCAAAGCTGAGATCTGCCGCAATGGGTGCTGCAAATCGATGTTGGCCCTGGTTTTCTGTATCTTCCTTGAAGGCTTTGGCTACATCCAGGCGCGGTAACACCACCGTGGAGGGTTCGGGTAAAGCAGCAGACTGCCAACGCAAGGGCGTTCCGCCCAGGTTAATTTGAGCATCGCTGTGCAGGTACAACAGCAAGGCAAGCAGGGTAAGTCGGTTTCGATTCATGACATGGGATAATTGGTTGTACAAAAAGCGATTAAAAGTAAAGGATTTTATTGAAATGGATTCTGAATATCCGGGTTGTTTACAAATTCCGGGTCATTGAGCGTTTCCAGGAATTTAACAAGGGCGTTTTTTTGATATTCGGTCAGTCCGGTGTACTTAATCGGGTTGCTTCCTTGAATTGGATATCCAATTTGTCGGATAAATGGATCTTCGTTGGCGGCGCCGGTTCCATTTCTGCTGTAATGATCCATCACTTCTTTGAGCGTTTTGAAGCGACCATCGTGCATATAAGGTGCCGACATGGCAATATTACGCAAGGTGGGCGCCCTGAATTTGCCTTTATCACTTGCATTGTTGGTCACGATAAAACGGCCTACATCTTTAAAATCATCCAGGCTGCTTACACTGTCGAGGCCATTGTTAAAATATTTGTTGCCCGTATTGATCAGGCCACCATGGCAATGAAAACACTGTGCATCGGGCAAATTGACCCCCTGGTTGAGTGCATCATCGTTAAACATGATAAAACCGTCCAGTTCTTCATCGTCAAGCAGGTTTGTTTCTCCCTTGAATACGAAGCGATCGTATTTGGAGTTGCCACTGCTGATGAGGATACGTTCGAATTGCGCCATGGCTTTTGCAGCCAATTCCTTGGTGATTTCACTGCGGTCGCTGATGCCAAACGCCTTGCGGAAACGGGTTGGATAGTCTTTGTGCCGCTTCAACTTCTCTACTACATTGGTCCAGGTTGTGTGCATCTCAATGGGGTCTTCCACCGGGCGCAGGGCCTGGTCTTCCAAATTGGGCGAACGTCCATCCCAAAACAAACCGTTGTTGGCATAGGCCACATTCAGCAAAGACATGGAACTTCGTTGGCCGCTAATGCCATCTACTCCTATTGAAACAGCCTTGTTGTCCGTAAAACTACCCGCAGGCAAATGGCAGGAGGAGCAAGACATGGTGCTATCGGCTGAAAGCATCGGGTCATAAAACAGTCGGCGGCCCAATTGAACCCCTTCCACGGTCATTGGATTGCTGGCTGGAACATCAATCTCCGGAAAATGGGCCGGTTTAACGATCGTGTACGACTGGGGTGTGTATGGAATGTTGAGCAAATCGCCTGTGGGTACAACAGGGTCGGGATCGCTACCATTGCATGCATTTATCAGGCAAATGGCCATAACAGATGCCGCCGTAACCCAAATACGTTGCGTATGATTAAGGTATTTCATCGTTCGTAGCTTGACTATTGTGCGATGGAGGTGGCATTTCCAAATTTACTCATGATGTCATTGGCAACTCGAAGCGAATCCTTGTTATTGGAAGTCGCCGGATCTTCTACCATATTATAATAGCGTCCATCAGCCATGATAAACAATTTACGCAGGTCGAAATCGACCTTGAGTGCCGCTGCGCTGCTTTTCACTTCGATGGGTTGGGTAAAGGCAAATGTTTTGTATACCCCGTTTCCACCGCAGTGGTAAATCATAAAATGATCGAATTGATTGTTGATATCAGCGTCCCCTTGGGCTTCAATTTTTGTAAAAATATAACTTTTCCAGCCCAACCAGTATTCATTGTCGTTGTACAACGGGCTGCTGGGCGGGAAATCTGCCGGATTTTTGCCGTTATCAGATGGTTTTACGCCATAACCCATTTTAATACCCGTGTATGTTCCCTCCGGAACGTTCTGGAAGGTGTAATTCAACAAAACGGACGTGTCTGAGCTGGCATTATCGGGCGTAAAGTCGAGATAAGCAGATTCGGTGAGCCGTGTTTCTTCGGTGCCTTTTAACAAAGTGACGTCAGAGAGAAATAAGGTAAAACGATTGAATTGCAGCGGGTAATTGTTGCTGCCGTATGGATAATTTTTGAATTTGATCAATCGGCTGCCGTCATAGGTAGATTTGAAGGTCATTTTCAAATCGGTGGTGGGGACAACCGGTGTCACCACGGCATCATCGTTACAGGCGCTGAAGCAAACAATACCGCATAAAAAAGCAAACAGGATACGCAATGGCATAAGGTGGTGATTTTGCGTGAAAAGAAGTTGGGTGAAATTACAGGGCCGTCGGTGCAAGGAAGCACAAAAATGAAGTATCTCCACGCAATATTCAATGATTTTACTGAGAAACCGTAAAAACATTTAGCAAGTTGTCGCCCATTGTCACTTTGCGGTTCGCGAGAGGGGCCGACCAGTCTACACCATTGAATAATTGCTTGTAATCGATTTTAAGTTTTAAATCAAAATCGTACCCGGTAGCATGGTCCAAATTGGTGCCCAATTGTTGGAACAAAGTATTGGGCAAGGTGTTCACGGTATAAACGAAGGTATCCGGTACCGTACTGGAAAGCGAATCGGATGCTACAATGATCCGTGCAAATACATACCCGGTATTTCGATCAATCCACAAATTGTCGGCTTGGGTACGCAAAGGATGTGCGGTGGGGGCTTTACTGGGCACTACTTTATTGGCAGCATCCGACAAGCCCAGGTCAAACTGAATACCGTCAAAAGTGCCCGTTTTTCGAAAGGTACCCGCGTCGGTTTGCAGGGAAGTGCGTCGGAGCAAGATAAAATCATTGGTTAATACTTGCTGGGTGGTATCTCCGGCATTTGCGCCGAAACTGGCCATGGAAAGCGTGTCGGTGATGGGGTACCAGGCACCTTGTTGGCGCAACTGGAAATTTTGCAGGTAAAAAACCACGCTGTGGGGCCGAAACATCCCGAAATCATTGCGATAGGCCGTTTTTTCAAAAAAAACGAGGGTATCATACACATGGGAAAAAGTAAATCCAATTTTGGGATACACACAGCAGCAGTTTTCATCTGCACTGGCATCAAAATTGGCCGCTTCGATTTCGAGGCAAGCTTCTTTTGGGGTAAAACAACCTGCTGCAAGGAGCAGCAAACATATAAATAGGTAGAATCGCACAGTTAAAGTTTAAAAGTTAAAACGTTCAAGCTATGCCAAGCGTTGGGTGCGTGGTTTCTTTACGATGGTTTTTCAATCTCTTTCATCATTTGTTTGATGATCTGCTTGACCTGTGAAGAAAACTCTTTTTCCTGGATCCAGAAATAGTAGTTTTTGTCTTTCGCCAACACCTCTTTTACCGATTGTCCATTGTATTTGCCAAAATTGAACACCACTTTTCCGTCTGGCTGCACCCGCAATTTTTGGGTAGCATCCAGAAAATTCAGGTCGTTGGTAAAGGTGTGCAAGGCTTGCATGTCATTTTTGATGGGCGCAGGTATAATGTTCCCGTCTTCGTCCAGCAAATCCTTGTTCTCATAGGCGTGCAACTGTCCTTTGAACACATCCAGGGTTGCGCGCACATCGGCCAGGGCATTGTGCGCGTCTTCCAATTCTTTGCCACAATATAAGCGGTATGCTGCCTTGAGGGTGCGCGGCTCCATTTTGTAAAAAATGCGCTGCACATCAATTAGCCGCCGTTTACTCAGGTCGAATTCCATGCCTACACGAGCGAATTCTTCCATGAGCATGGGTACGTCAAAACGGTTGGAGTTATAGCCCGCCAGGTCTGAATTGCCAATAAAGTCCCAAATTTTCTGCGCAATTTGCACAAAAGTAGGTTTGTTGGCCAGGTCTTTTGGCGTAATCCCATGAATCATCATCGACTCTTCCGAAATGGGAATGCCTGGATTGATGAGGCTCATGAATTCGGTATCGGGTTGACCGTTTTTGTGAATTTTTATCAGCGCGATTTGGATAATCCGGTCGCGAATCACATTGAGACCGGTCGTTTCCACATCAAAAAACACTAAATCGCGGTCGAGGTTTAACCGAATATTTTCCATATATACCAAGATTAAAGTGGATTTGAAGGATGGATGGATAAAAATTGATTTTAAATGGATTAGAATCCAACCGTTTTCATAACCATTTAGCGTTGGCTATATTATGCGTTCGCTTTTTGATAATCTGCCAGGAACTTTTCGAGGCCGATATCGGTCAATGGGTGGCTAAACAGGCCTAAAATTGCGCTCAATGGGCAAGTTACCACATCCGCACCCGCTTTAGCCGCTTGTACAATATGCAATGGATTGCGGATACTTGCAGCCAGAATCGCTGTTTCGTAGCCAGCCATATCATATATTTCGTAAATTTCTTTGATCAAACCGATACCATCCCAAGAGATGTCATCCACGCGGCCTACGAATGGGCTGAGGTAGGTGGCACCTGCTTTGGCAGCCAAAATTGCTTGACCAGCAGAGAAAACGAGGGTACAGTTGGTTTTGATGCCTTGTTCGGTAAAATATGCGATGGCTTTGATGCCTTCTTTGATCATCGGCACTTTCACCACGATATTTTCGTGCAGGCCAGCCAATTTTTTACCTTCTTCCACCATGCCTTTGAAATCGACAGAAATCACTTCGGCACTCACATCGCGGTCGGGGCCAACAATGTCACAGATCGTTTTGTAATGGTTCAGGATGTTTTCTTCACCGGAAATGCCCTCTTTTGCCATGAGGGAAGGGTTGGTGGTAACGCCATCGAGTATGCCGAGTTCGGCAGCTTCACGGATGTGATCTAAATTGGCAGTGTCTACGAAGAATAACATGATGATATGCGCTTGAGAAGTGAAAAGGTTCTTAAAATGAAATTTGCGAGGCAGGCGCATGGGGTTTAAAAAGCACCATGCGCTTGGCTCGCAAATTTAGGCAAATAAAAGGTTTTAAAAAAGCGCCAGACACACCGCTACGACCACATATCCTTGCTGCATTTCTGCCCTGGGGAGGTTTTGCAGGAGCTGATCGCCCGGCGCCGCCGCAAAGATATAGCAGTGTAACGATAAATTTACCGCTCTTTAAATAAAATTTAATCCAACTTCGCAGTTCACTTTATAAAAATGCTTTCTTTTGCACGGTGATTTGCTTTTAAGCACAGGTTAAATGCTCAGATATGAAAATATCTAAATCCCAAGAAAATCAAATAAATAAGCGTGTTTTTTCATTTTCGCTTTAAAATCAATCCCCTTCTTTTAATATGACCGACAATCAAAGTCAATCTATATTCAGCAATAATAGCAGTTTAAATGCTTCCACGGCTTACAGCGGCGATGCGCTTTCTTGGCTGCATGCTTTGCCCGATGGAAAGGGGCATACCGATTTAGTAAGCCTTGATAGTGAATTTGCCATTCGTTGCATTCATGAGTTGGTCGATTTCAAAAGTTTTGAATTGCCCTTACAAGTAGGCCATCCCAGCAACGAAAAATTACTTCATTTTTATTTTGAAGCCCGCAACCGCGAAAAGGTGTTTGGTACAAAAAATCTGGCATTGGGCTACCCATTTGTGCTCGCCAGGGTTGGAGGCTATGAAGTGGCGGCCCCACTGTTTATATGGTCTTTCCAGTTAGAGCCACACGCGCAAAATACCGACTCCTGGTTGGCACAACGCCTGGATGGCAAACAAATTACGCCCAATTACCCGTTTTTTCACCTGGTAGATGCCTATTTAGGATTGGATTTGTCGGCCAAGGTGCAAAAAATGGCCGAAAGCAAATCCTTGACCGCCCAGGGATTGTCGGATTTATGTGAGGAGTTGCGGCGAAAATTGGGCCTATCTGAAGAGGGCCTACCGTTGAGTATTCAATCACTCCCAACCGAAGCAGATGCTGCCCGAACGATCGCATCGGGACACTTGATTTGGGGTGCGGTAGCAGGTATTTTCCCTACCTTGCCCCGTACCACCATCACGCAGCCGCCTGTGGTTGCGCCCAATTTGCCTGCGAATGCCGACAACTGGGGGCACTTGTTTTCTTTGTTGCCCCTCGATCCCACCCAGCGTGCGGTGCTCCTGGCGATGCAACAAAATGCACTTACGGTGGTAGAAGGCGCTTCCGGAACGGGCAAAACTTACCTCATTTCCGCCCTGGCAACCAATGCGCTGGCCAACGGAAAAAAATGCCTGGTGGTGTCCAAAAGTATCCATTCGCTGCGCCGAGCGCAAAAGTTCTTACTCGAAAAAGGCTTTGGCGATGTGTCTTTTATTCTGCGTGATATACAGGGCGATCAATTGATGCTGGCAGATATGTTGCGCATGGCTGCCGACAATAAGAATAAGGTGTCGTATGATGAAGAGTTGTTTAATGCGGTTTTAAACAAAACCCTGCGTATCCAGGACAGCCTGGATGAAAGCTGGATGGCTTTGCACAAACCCATTTTTGGCGACTTACATTTTTCAGATACGGTCGGGCAGTTTTTACGCGCCAATCGATTGGTGGGCAAAGAATTATTGGTCAGCCAACTCAATCCTGCCGATTTTGCTTTTTCCAAGGAAGAATACGATTGGATTATGGCGGCGATTGCTTCCAGTGAGCCTTTGTTTCGCCGGTTCCCCATTTTGCAGCACCCCCTGGTAAAATTACACCATTCCGTATTTTTAGATTATTCTGGACCAAGCGGCCTCGATTGGACCCAATCACAGGTGCGCAATTTAATGGCCAAAGCCACCGCCTTACACCACCAGTTTATCAATAAAACCAACGATTACGGGGAGGCTTTGCTCGATCATTATGAACAGTATTACCTGCATTTGCAAAGCCAGGTAAGTAATATTCGCAACGGATTAGCCGATGGTGTTTTACGGTATGGCAGCGATTTTGAAAAACCAGCATCCACTGCTGAAAAACTGTATGGGGTGTTTTCCGATCGGTATAAGGAAATTGTAGCCGCTAAAGCCGTCGTAAGTAATGATTTTGAAGAGTTATTGAAAATTTACGCTTTCCGAAAATACTTTGAATTCGATTTCCCACCCCAAATGGATGTGCGCAACATTCGAAAGGTGTCGGATTTGAGCAAAAATTTTGAAATTGCCCTGCAAATGTGGCGCAAACGCATTCCTTCTATCGTACGAGAAGATGTACGACGCTTGAATGTGAAAAGTATTCACAACGAACTAGACTACCGCGAGGAAGTACGCGAATTGGAACATTCGATGGATGCTTTTCTGGATGCATTTAACGACGCTAATTTATATGAAGAGTCGTTGCGCCATGAAATGCTGACCATTCCAAAACGCCAGGAATTTTTGGAGGTAATGATCGCACAATTGGAAGAGACGCAGTTTTATTTGCGCGATTTTGATGATTTCTATACTTGGCAAAATCATTGGCTTGGCTTAAAGCCTGCTGCGCAAAAAGTCGTGCGCGCGCTTTGCAAAATAAAGCCTGCTAATTGGCCAGCCGCGTTCGAAAGTTGGTATTTGTACCATTTGCTGCTCAAACAATTCCATCCGGGCCTGGTTTGGGATCAAATGACCGTGCAAAACATGCAGCTTGCCGGAAGAGAATTGCGCAATTTGTTGCCTATGCATATTAGCGCTTTGTGGCAGGCACGCAAGGCTAAGGCGCTGCGTCAACTCAAATCGAGCGATAGCACGGCCTTTAAAACCTGGTTTGGTAAGGCCAATCGCACACTTTCTGCCAATAAACGGCCCGAAATGTTGTTTAGCGAACACATTGAACCTCTTACCGAAACCTTACCCGTTTTGCTGGTTACCCCTGAAGTTGCGCTCGATGTGGTGCAGGCATCCAAGAAAAAGTTTGACCTCGTATTGGTCGATGAAGCGCATAATATTTCAAAACAAGAGTGTTACCACTTGTTTGAATTGGCCGAACGCTTGGTGGTGTTTGGAGATAGCAAGCAGGATATGACCCCTTTTGCCCAAGACGATTTTCTGGAGTTTTGTAAAGGAATTGGGGCAAAAGCCATGCATTTGGACTATCAGCATTTCGAAAGTCCGCAAGAATGGGTGCGTTTTAACAAAATTGCTTTTGATACACCGTTCAAACGCCTGCCTTCTGAACGCAGTGCGCGGGAGGCTACCAGCATCATGAATGTAGAAGGCCGCTATGATGAAATTACCCGCACCAATGAAGCAGAAGCACGTCAAATTATTGATTGGTTGAATTTGATTGAGCCGACACCGGCCAAAACTTATCCAGTGGTGGGTATTGCCTGTTCTACCGTAGAGCAGCGCGACCTGATTGCCGCCCAATTGTTGCGTATTCGACAACGCAAATTGGCAGGGTTTGAAAAAATACAGCAATTGCACCTGAATGGCTTGGGGGTTTATCAATTGGCCGAATTGCAGGGCCAACATGTGGATATCTTGTTGCTTTCCATGACCCATGGTCCAACCGATGCACATGGTTCTTTATCGCGCGATTTGCATTTTTGGAACAGTGATTTGGGTATTAACCAGTTATATATTGCACTTACCCGCGCATCTCAAAAAATTTACATCGCACATTCTATTCCTGCAGGCTTGTATGCGGTGCTGGCTGCTGATAAAAGTTTCTTTGGGACCTGTATTTTGTCGCACCTGGTTACGTTTGCTGATTTGATTCAAAGAGGGGAGTCGGATGCTGCAGAAGAGCAGTTGCAAAAAATGAAAGAATTGCTGGGATTCAAGGATACTTTTTATCCGGTGAGTCAATTTATGGAAGAAGTAGAAATTGCGTTGCGCAGTTATTTTGAACGTGGTCAAATGCAATTCAGTGGTTTTGCGGCAGGCATGCGGGTACCATTATATGTAGATGGCAAGCCTAAAGATGAGCCCAGCAGCATTTTATTATTTGATGGAGTTTTGTCCAAAACCGCCGTTCCATCGTATGAATGGGAAGCCTTTTTGAAAAACTATTTCAATCGAAATAACATAGAATATGTGTCTGTTTTGTCGGCAAATTGGTGGAAAAGTCCAAAACAGGAGGCAAGAAGGCTCACCAGCAGGATGCTCAGAAGAGAGCCGTGATCGGGTTTATGTCTTACCCTTGACAAATATTCGATAAAGTTTTTATACCAAATTACGGTTATTGGCATTGCTTTTGTTTTGTCATCAAAAAATTTAATATAACCGTGATGAGAAAAATTGCCTTACTGATCTTGCTTGCTGTTTGTTTGCATACGAGACCACTTGACGCCCAAAACCGAGAATTCCCCAATGCCATTCAAACCAAAATTAATTTGGTCGATTTTGGTGCGCTTTACAACAGCGAGCCCAAAATTGGTCAAAGTTTTGAGTTTGGTTATGCTCGGCATGTTGCACCTTATTTAAATGTGGTTGTACCATTTAAACTGGGCCTGGCCAAACTTCCCAAAACTACCGAAAATACCATTACCACTTCATTCGACCTGATTTTCCGCCTGGAAAACATGAAGTCTACCGCCAAATTGATCCCCTACGTTTTTGCTGGAGCGGGTTATTTTTTGGAAGACTTTGGCGATGGTCATGCCCAGTTCCCATTTGGCGGCGGGCTTAATTTCCGGGTATCTCCTTATGCCTTTTTAAATGTGCAGGCGGAATACCGGAAAGCACAAGTGGTAAACCGCGATAATGTGCAACTTGGATTGGGCTACGTTTATCTGCTCCACAAATCCATCATAACACCCACCTTGCCTACCGATACCGATAAAGACGGCACGCCCGATGCAATGGACAAATGCCCAACCTTGGCTGGTCCTTCTGTCGCGGCAGGCTGCCCGGATACCGATAATGACGGGGTGGCAAACAGTGAAGATGCTTGCCCGGAAGAAGCAGGGCCTGCGACCACCAAAGGTTGCCCGGATTATGACAGCGATGGCCTGGCCGATAAAGAGGATGATTGTCCAACCGATGCGGGTACCTTGAAAGGTTGCCCGGATACCGATAAAGACGGGGTTGCCGATAAAGAAGATGGCTGCCCAACCATTGCCGGAACCTTAAAAGGCTGTCCGGACAGTGATTTGGACGGGGTGGCAGATAAAGACGACAAATGTCCAAACGAGCCCGGTACTGCCGCCAATGAAGGATGCGCTACTGCGGGCATGAAAGATACCGACAGCGATGGTACACCCGATGATAAAGATGAGTGCCCAATCACGTTTGGTACGGTAAAAGGCTGCCCAGACACCGATAAAGACGGTGTGCCGGATAAAGACGACGAATGCCCAACCCTTTCCGGCCCTGTGAAAGGCTGTCCGGATAAGGATAACGATGGGGTAGAAGATCCAAAAGATAAATGCCCGGAGGTGGCTGGAACGCTTGCCAACAATGGTTGCCCGGAAGAAGCAGACACCGATAAAGATGGGGTAGTAGACAGTAAAGACAAATGCCCAACCGTTGCAGGTATTGCTGCCAACAATGGTTGTCCGGAGGAAGTGGACACAGACAAAGATGGGGTTGTAGACAGCAAAGATAAATGCCCAACCGTTGCGGGTATCGCTGCCAACAATGGTTGTCCGGAAGAAGTAGACACGGACAAAGATGGAGTTGTGGATAGCAAAGACAAATGCCCAACCGTTGCGGGTGCTGCTGAAAATAATGGCTGCCCCGTTGTGAAAGACAGCGATAACGACGGTGTTTCCGATGAAAATGACCCATGTCCAACCGTTGCAGGCAAATTCAATGGCTGCCCAGATACCGACGGCGATGGCGTAAATGATAAATTAGATAAATGTCCAAATACGGCAGGTCCTGCCAGCAATTCTGGTTGCCCTGAAGTGAAAGCCGAAACCAAAGAACGTTTGGCATTTGCAACCAAAGCGGTACAGTTCGAAACAGCAAAAGCAACCCTGAAAAATGCTTCTTATGCTGTATTGGATACCGTGATCACCATTTTACGTCAATATCCTGACTATAAATTGGCGATTAGCGGTTATACCGACAATGTAGGCAGCGAAGAATCCAATATCAAACTGTCGCAAGATCGTGCCAAGGCTTGTTACGACTACATCTTGTTCCGAGGAATCAAAGCAGAACGTTTGCGCTTTGCAGGATTCGGACCAGCGCGTCCAATCAAATCAAATGATACTTCAGAAGGAAGAGAGATGAACCGGCGCGTGGAATTTGAGCTCTTATTGGATTAAGCGCCTTTCAGTATGGTAATGTGAAAATGGGAAATAAAAAAACCGGAGGGGCCAAAAAACAGCCCTTCCGGTTACCATACTTCAAAATTGGGAGCTCAAATATACACCCATTTGAAGTAAAAATTTGTATCTAAATTATTGATACTACTTATTTTACAAGTTTTGGCGCAGGGCCGACAAATAACTTTTGTGCATAATGGCCTGTCAGGTAACCCAATTTGGCCAATAAGCCACCCAGGAAACCTGTGAGCAGCAAGAGGTGCATCGGCTTCAAACCTTTAAATAGCATACCTACCTTTCCGGAAAGTAAACTCGCGTTGGCGCTATCCAGTCCATATGCCAGTACAAACCAAAGTAAAAAGCCCGCACTAAAGGCTGCGGTTGCACCCGGTACAATTTTAGTTGGAAAAAAATAGGCAGCACCCGCACTCAGCACCGCTACCAACCACCAGGGCAAACCCAGTAAGGATAAGTTTCCAACGATCGCAATGATCAAAAAAGTATAGCGAAGATTTCTCATGGTTGCTTATTGCGCTGTAAGGGTTAGTTTGGAAATAATGCGTTCAGGTGCTTCTGTTGTGGATTGTAGGAGCAACAATTCATTGTATTGGCCTTGCACCCAGGTATCTACCATATTATCATAAAAACGGCTGCCCGGGTTGCCCGACTGTCCGCCCGGAAATACGCCCAGGCCATGTACTTTATCTTCCATCGAAACGATCATACGCCACGATGGGCCATTGCTGATGCCAACCGCGTTGAGGGCTGTTTTATGACCATTGATGGGTATTTTCATGCGCCCGAACCCTTCCAGGTTTGCAATATGTTTGATGTCCAAGGCATGAAACTGGCCCCAATCAGCCATTCGGGTGGGGTTTTCCCGGAAGAATTGCTGCATGGCCAAAAAAGATTCGGTTACAATGTGGCGTGCAGTTTCTTTGTTGGGGGTGCCGGGATGGTCAAAAAAGCGATTCAAAGTGTCTTTTTGCAACATTTCAACGGTGCGCCAACCATCGGGCAGTTTTAATTCTTTGCCCGCTTTTTGCAACATAATTATTTCATCCCACACCTTTATATAGGTAGAGTCCCACCAAACATCAAAATAGGTAGGGGCCCGTTTGTCTGCATCGAAGGTGTATTTCCAATTGTTTAAAGCCTCCACCATTTCTTTACCGGATGCATCCAGTTGCTGGTGATCGAGTAACTGCAACATAGCTGGCAACGCATCGGCCGCGCGCGTGCTGTAATTATCGAGTTGCATGTTTTTAAAACTATCAATCGTGGCTTGCTGTAAATGTTGCAGCATCTGATCGGCCCGACGGCCGCGGTAAGCATCAAAATTGCCCAGGTAGTAGTATGGATAGGTACTCGGGGTAGAAACCTGGTTGGCAGAAAAAACGTAGCCCCGCCGTGGATTTTTCATCGAAGGCACGGCTTCTTCCGGAATATAGCCATTCCAGGCATTCAGCGAGACGCGCCCATCCAGCACAAAACGGCCTTGTTCCGGCATCCGTAACGGGAATCTACCCTGTACTTGTAGGGCAATATCGCCGCTGCTGGAAGCAAAGACAAAATTCTGGGCCGGACAATCGAACCCTGAAATGCCGGATTTATAGTCTTGCCAGTTTTTACCCGAATTCAATTGCAAGAAACCTTCAATCAGGTTTTCCTTCGGGATATCGTGCGAAACCCACTTGTAAGCACAGTCACGCAAAGGGCTTTTAGGGTCAAAATCGTACACAATCGGGCCAAACAAAGTGTACCGCACGGTATCATACACCGTTGGAGCGCCTTTGACTTCAATTTTTTCCACGACTTTTTTTACTGCGCGCTTTTGGCCATCTACTTGATATTCCGTGCGTTCGGGGTTCAGCCAGGTAATTTTAAACCAATCGGCTACATCATGGCTTACATTGGTTACCCCCCAGGCGATGTGATCGTTAAACCCGATGACAATGCTTGGAATGCCAGGCAACGAAACCCCGTAACAATTCATTGTAGGGGTGTGTATTTGAATTTGGAACCAGATAGAGGGCAACGTCAGGTTCAGGTGCGGATCATTGGCCAGGATTGGTCGGCCACTTTTAGATTTGGTGCCATCCACTGCCCAGTTGTTGGAGCCACGCAAGTACCCTTCCGGACCTTCTGAAAGCAAACCTGCATCTTCAATGTCTAAATGCCCCGTTTGGCTGCTCAAATCGGCTGAAATGGGTTGGAAGGGTGGAAATTGCACATGAATATCTTTCCATTGCCCGGTATCGGGGATGACGGGTATTTGATTCGGAATTTGACCAGGGTATAACGAATCGAATGCGGGGCGACCAAAAATAGCGCGTGCGTTGGTTGCACTTAGGTCGCTGTCGCCGCCCGCCAGCATATCGGCCATTGTTTCGAGTACCAGCGCCGTTTTAAGTAAAGACCAGTGTTCGGGCTGATAATTGAGCAGTTTGTACTCAATTGGATAGTCGGCCGCCGACATTTGGTCGATGTATGCATTGACGCCATCCGTGTACGCTTGCAATAATTGGAACGTTTCCGGGTCTTTTTGAAGTCCAATCAGGCTGTTTTCGGCAGCATAAACCATCCCGCGTCTTCTTGTTTTGCGATCAATTTCCAGCGTTCGCGCACCGAGAATTTCCGACAATCGTCCGCCCGCTTTACGTACCGTGATGTCCATTTGCCACAAACGCTGACTGGCGGTAACATATCCTTGTGCGCGGATGGCGTCTTCGGTGTTTTCGGCAAAAATATGTGGTGTCAGGATGTCGTCGTACAGGATTTCAACCTTGCCTTTGAGTCCAGGAATTTTAGCCTGTTTTTGTTGGCCCTTCCAGGCAGTAACAGGTTCGCCATTTTGCCAAAATCCGGTAAATGGATTTAAAAAATGGCCCAAGGCCGGCAGGGGTGCATCGCCCACCTTATGGGTGATACTAAGTTGCCAAATCACCAGAACGGTGACGGCAAGAGAAAGCACGAATTTTAATGTCCGCATATTTTGGATGGGTAAGATGTAGGGCGAAGGTAAAAAGGACCGATGAAAACTGCGCCGATCTGTAAAACTCAATTTGTATAATCGGAATGAAAATGCGCTATTATGCTAAATCAATGGTTAATATTTGGCGATTGTGGGGCATATCGAAAAATAATCGACGGTCAGGTGAAAATATCCATTTAAAAATTTGTTGAAGTGGTAGGAATACACTTAAACTTGCACCAAGTAGTTTTTGTGTTTATTTGTTTGGGTTAGAATCCCTCGCCGCAATAGGTTGAGGGATTTCTTTTTTGGGCCCTAATACGCGCTCCAAGCTTACGGTGAAGGCTAATCCACCTGCTTCACCCGCCCGTACTGACCAAGATCATCGGTTGGTTTGGGCGGTTAATGTATACTTTTGAGCCAAAGCAAAAAAAATGACAGCAAAAACGTTCTTCTATGCCGGAAGCCTCATGGCAATGCTTGTAGCTTGTCAAAACAGCCAGCCAAACAAGGTAGCCGAAACGCCAGCTGCTGAAATAAGCAGCCCAACCGTAGATGCGCCGGAAATGCCCGCTCCTGCCGTGGATGCGGTGCCTGCGAAAAAGCCAAAGCCCCAAAAAAACGCTGCGGTTTCGGTCGAAGCAGTGGTTTTTGCGAACGCAATCGATGAAGTATGTGGGATGGAAGTGCAGCCAGACTATACCGATACCTGCCATTACAAAGGCAAAGTGTACGGATTTTGTTCCGAATACTGCCGCGATAAGTTTAAGGAAACCCCGCTAAAATACTTAAAGGGGCAATAGCTTGCTCGATTGGAAAACGAATTGGGTAAAACTAAAATAGTTGAACAAACAGCAACACTGTTTATTCAACTATTTTAGTTAATAGATGCATAGGAAGCGTCACGATCAGGTAACGCGCCAAAATCCGACGAATGGCAGCAATCAGTCGTTTTTTACAAACGACCCATCGCGCCCGCAAAGGCGGTAAACTGCAAAGGCCAAATTACCCAGATCCATTCTGCTTTGAACACTAAAAGGCCAAGCATAATTACGGTGCTGATACCGAAAAGGATCCAATCGCGTTTGCGGTTATCAACGTATTCTTCATTTTTTTTCATATCAGGCGATATTTCTTATTGATTGGCGCAAAATTACAAACGTTTTCCAAAATCCAGCCGCATTTGATGAAAATCATCTGAAATCAAGATTACTTTTGCGCGCTTCATGCAGGCTTCCGGCCTGTTAACCTATGCGCTAACCACCACCATCTATGATTCAAGTATTTGTCACCGGCGGCACCTTCGACAAAGAATACAATTACATCACGGGCGAATTGTATTTTAAAGATACCCACCTGAAGGAAATGTTCGACCGCGGCCGCTCTGAAGTGGACATTGACATCAAAACGCTGATGATGACCGATTCGCTCGAAATGCGCGAAGAAGACCGTGCAATCATCGTGTATAACTGCAAAAAAACGCCCCACAACAAGATTTTGCTAACACACGGTACCGACAAGATGGTGGAAACCGCCACCTTGTTGGCCCATGAAAAAATTGAGGGCAAAACCATCGTCCTCACCGGCGCAATGATTCCGTATGCTTTTGGAACCTCATCCGATGGTTTTTTTAACCTCGGCAGTGCGCTTGCATTTGTACAAGTGTTGCCGCCCGGGGTATATGTGGTCATGAACGGACGTTATTTTCCGTGGGATAATGTGCGTAAAAATCGCCAAACGGGTACTTTTGTAGAGTTGGATAACGCACCAGCCTCCAATGAAACGATGCCTTAACTGGGTAAAAAACTCAAATGGCCGCCAAATAATACCTGGTACAAAATGGCTGCAACCAAAGGCGCCAGCACGCTCAATCCCATTACATAAAAATACCGCCTGGGTACCCTCGAACGCTCAATAGCCTCCGAAAGGAGGGCAAGCAGCAGCACCGCCAATACGATAGCGCCTATGATGAGCGTTAATAGGGTCGCCATGTAATCGTTGAGCAGCCAAAGGATTAACCATACCACGGTTTCTAACAGGAAAATTTCTGGCAATGTCATTCGAAAATTCATAAATCTTTGATTTGTATGCAATTAAAGCAATTCTTTTTGCCCCTTTTATGCGCTGCTTTTTGTTGGACAACCTTGCACGCACAAGAAGGTCCCGCTTCCACCGAAGCGGAGTTCGAAAAGCAATACCAAGAACGGATCAAGAAAGATAAACTGGGTAACATGTATATTCCAAAAAATTTGGACGATGCCACCCTGCAATTGGATAAACTCATCTCTGAGGAGTCTAAATTGAAAATTAAGGCGATTCCGGAAGACAGTGTATGCCAACAAATGCACAATCGCCTCGGACAATGGATGATTCTCAACTGGGGTTTTTACGGCGGTTCGCGTATTTCCCACTACCTCCGCAGCGCCGGAATCACTTTTCCAGATGATCAGGCCGACTTTTTACTGCTCGCTTTTCACCGAAAACTGAATGGAAAGCCTTATAATATCAAAGAATTGGCAACAAATTTTCGACAAAAACGAAAAGAAGAATGGGAAAAAGAGCAAAAAAGTCGCAAAATAATACATGAAGAGGTGAAAAAGAAAAACCGCTGATATAAATCGGCGGTTTTTCCGCTTTAAAACACCTTACTTTTGCGCGAGCAATGAATGCATTCGTTTAATCATAAAAAATCCCAACATCCACTTCGTATCATTATGGCAAAAAAATTACTAATCGTGGAGTCGCCTGCCAAAGCGAAAACCATTGAGAAATTTCTGGGCAGCGACTTTTCTGTTAAATCATCCTACGGCCACATCCGCGACTTGGAAAAAGGCAATGACCTGGGTGTAGATGTGGAAAACGATTACCTTCCAAACTACATTATCCCGGTTGATAAGTTCAAAACGGTGAAAGACCTGAAAGAAGCCGCCTCTAAGGTAGAGGAAGTGTGGCTCGCAACGGACGAAGACCGCGAGGGGGAAGCGATTTCATGGCATTTGTGTCAAGTGCTGGGTTTGAATGAACTGACTACCAAGCGGATTGTATTTCACGAAATTACGAAACCTGCGATTCAAAAAGCGGTGCAAAACCCGCGTACGGTGAATATGAACATCGTAAATGCCCAACAAGCGCGCCGTGTGCTCGACCGATTGGTGGGTTGGGAACTGTCGGGACTGCTTTGGAAAAAAGTGAAGGGGCAATTGTCGGCCGGCCGCGTACAATCGGTCGCCGTAAAACTGATTGTAGAACGCGAGCGCGAAATCCAGCAGTTTAATTCGGCGGCTTACTTTAAAATTGTAGCCCAATTCCTGGCAAAAAACAACCAGGGTAAAGTGGTTGGATTTAAAGCGGAAAGTCCGGTGCGGTATGATAATGTTGAAGGCGCACAACAGTTTCTGCAACAATGTGTTGGGGCCAGTTTTAAGGTAGACGATATTCGGGTGACGCCCACCCGGCGCCGACCTTCACCGCCATTTACCACCTCTACTTTACAGCAGGAAGCCAGCCGTAAACTTGGGTTTTCGGTAAGCCGCACCATGCAGGTTGCTCAAAAACTGTATGAAGAAGGTTTTATCACCTATATGCGTACCGATTCGACCAATATGAGTGAATCGGCGCTGATTACCATCGGAGAGGAAATCGTAAAACAATACGGCGAACGGTACCACAATTTACGCCGTTATAAAACCAAAAACGACTCCGCACAGGAAGCGCATGAGGCCATTCGTCCAACCTATGTGGAGCGGCAAAGTGTAAGTGCCCAGCGCGATGAGCAACGTTTGTACGAACTCATCTGGAAACGCGCGGTAGCCTCTCAAATGGCCGATGCAGAACTGGAAAAAACAACCGTCGATATTGGCATTAGCACCCAACCCACGGCTAAATTGGTGGCTGAAGGCGAAGTGCTCAAATTTGATGGTTTTTTGAAATTATACCTCGAAAGTACCGATGATGAGGAAGAAGAAGCCCAAGGCATGTTGCCGCCATTGAGCAAAGGCCAGGCCCTGGATCTCGATAATTTGACCGCGACCGAGCGCTTTACACGCCCGCCTGCGCGTTTTACGGAGGCTGGTTTGGTAAAAAAACTGGAAGAATTGGGGATTGGCCGTCCTTCCACCTATGCGCCAACCATTTCCAAAATCATGGAAACAAACCGGGGGTATGTGGTGAAAGAAAGTCGGGAAGGGGAGGAGCGTATATATAAAATATTGGTACTCAAGGATAATAAGATTACCAATACGACTGGGAAGGAAATAACGGGCGCTACTAAAAACGTGCTGTATCCTTCCGATATGGGCATGATTGTGATTGATTTTTTGGATTCCTATTTCCAGAATATCATGAATTATGGCTTTACGGCCGAAATTGAAGCACAATTTGACCATGTTGCGGAAGGTAAAATCGACTGGACCAAAGTGATTGATGGTTTTTACCGGCCATTTCATACAGAAGTAGAGAAAACCTTAAAAGAGGCAGACCGCGTGAGTGGCGAGCGTATTTTGGGGGTGGATCCTGCCACCGGACGTACGGTTTTAGTGCGCATGAGCAGTTTGGGCAAACCTGTCATTCAAATTGGTACCGGCGAAGAACTGGAAGAAAAGGAAAAGCCGCGCTATGCCAATTTGCGTCCAGGCAAAAACCTGGAAACGGTTACGCTGGCGGAGGCGTTGGAAAGTTTCCAATTGCCACGTACGTTGGGTGTGTACGAAGATTTGGAAATGATTGTAAGTACCGGGCGTTATGGTCCGTATGTAAAATATGGCGAGCAGTTTATTTCCCTTGCCAAAGGTCAGGATCCGTTTGAACTGACAGCCGATGAAGCGATTCAACTTGTTTTGGCCAAATTAGAGGCCGATAAACCGGTGGGATTCTTTGAAGGTCAGCCTATAACAAAAGGTAAAGGCCGTTTTGGTCCATTTATCAAATGGGCTGATTTGTATGTAAATGTACCGAAAGCCATCAATTTTGATTTTTTGACGGAGCAACAAGCCCTGGATTTATTGGCGTCAAAAATTGAAAAAGAAGCCAACCGCTACATCCAGCACTGGCCGGAACTGAAAATCAGCGTCGAAAATGGCCGCTGGGGTCCGTATATCAAATTCGGAAAGGCGATGCTCAACTTGCCTAAAATGGACGGCGCTAAAATGACCGCCGATCATGCCCGCAACTTGTCGTTGGAGGATGTAAAAGCGATCATCGAAAAAGAAATTCCGGGCGCTTTTGATGTAAAAGCAAAACCTGTAAAAAAGGCTGGCGCGAAAACGACCAAGGAAAAAGCACCGGCTAAGGCGAAAGCACCCGCGAAACCCAAAGTGGCAGCTAAGAAAAAGTAGGTTTTTAGGGATTGGGGAGGTGTCACCTCGGAAGGTGTCACCTCCAGGATTACAAACAGCAATTGATGCCAATGAAATTGTATCTATTTGCCTCGATCATCTTTTTTGCCTCCCTGCTTCCCAATTTGCTTTACGGGCAATCTGAACGCAGTTTCACGCTGGAAGGACGTGTTTTTGATCAAAAAAGTCAAGAAAACATTGCGTATGCGAATATTTACAACTTGCGTACAAAAAAGGGAGCCGTCAGCAACGAACTTGGGTATTTTAAACTTCAGCAGCAGCGTCAACAGGACACCTTATTAATTACGTACCTGGGGTATAAGCAAGTTTTGCAGCCTTTGGATGCGACTACTTTATTTTATGAAATCGCCATGGTGGAAAATGGCCAGTTGCTGAATGAAGTAACTATTGTGCCAAAAGACAATACGTATCTTTTTGATATGGTGGAGGCTTGTCGCAAAAATGCCCCTGAGACAAAAGCGACTGCCAAGTCTTTTTATACCCTGAAAAGTTTCATTGAGGGCACACAAGTAGAATTGGTGGAAGGCTTTTACAATGCCAATATAACCGGGTACGACCTGGAAGCGCTGTATATAAAAACGGCTCGGGTTGCTTTGTTGCCGTACCGACGCCAGTTGTTTGCATCCGTGGAGAGTTCCAGGGCAATTTCGATGTTGAAATTGTGTGATCACAACGATTATTTCCCCAAAAGTCCCCTGGAAATGAGCAAAAAGGCCCTGAAGAAAAGTTACTTTTTACGACTAAACAACCAGTACATTGATGAAAACCGCGATTCTATTTTTGTGCTCGAGTATGTCCCTAAAGATACATCCGGCCGGTTTTTTTCTGGTTTTTTGTGGATTAATGCGGGCCAACAAAGTATTTTAAAGGTAAAACTGAATTGCCCCAATGCGGTTTTGCATCCATTTTTACCCCTATTTCCTACAGATACAATTGCTAAGGTCGCATTTCAGATTACCAAAACTTTTCAGCCAGTTCAGGGTAAAATGACCTTTCAGCATGTGGATTTTTCCTATACCATTCAATACCATAATCGAAATGGCGAAAGTTACCCGGTTACTACCAGCGCCATTGTGTATGCTTATGATTTTGACCAGCGTTTTCAGTTGCCATTTTTTCGTTTTTCAAGTGCATCTGCGGGCGATTACAAGAAAATCAATGCCATTCCTTACAACCCATATTTCTGGAAGCATAATGATGAATTAAAACTAAATACACAATACAATGAAAATGAACGGTTTTATGAGCAACCCAATGTCGTAACCAACACCACCATTTTTGAAGGAAATCAATACCTCGACCGTGGCATGTTGGAGTTTCCATACGTACGCTGGAGCAAAAAACGAATGTATTTCCGGGGGCAAGCCAACACGAGCGCGCAAGATATTGCATCGATCACGGGCACTTTATCGGTTCCGTATCAGCTCAAAGGAAAATTATTTTTAGATATCAATCCTTATCCCGACACTTTGCAAATTGTCACAGCCGCTATTTTTGACCCTTATGATAGTTTTTACCGTTTGCCGCTCGACAATACGGCGCATTGTTTTATAAATCTTTATTTTGATCTTGTTGAAATTCAGCGCCGTATATTGGAAGCGGCTATTAAGCATTCCGATAAAAAAGCGGCAACTGTTGAGCAGATTTACAAAAAGAACCAGGCTGATTTAGATGGCATTGCCCGCCAGTTTTTTACCGATGTAGAAGGCGGTAAAGAAAGAGGCAGCATGCTCAAGTGGAATAAACTGGTGTTTGAGCAGTTAAAAGTGGATAATATGGATTTGTTTGGGCTGAAATGAGGTGTCACCTCGGAAGGTCATTGCACCATAAACTGCTTCAAAACATAGCCTTCCCGACACTGCAAACGCAAAAAATACGCGCCTTTGGGCCAACTTCCAGTGTGAAGGCTGGTTGCTGTTGTAAATTGATCGGAATAAACGACCACGCCTTTCGCATCCATCACTCGACAAGTGCCTTGTGTGACAGGGATGGCTGTTTTTACCTGGATGATGTGGGAACCTGGGTTGGGAAATATTTGAAGGTCGATACCTTCCAAGTTTAAGGTTGAAACTGGACTAGTTACACAGTTTTTAACCGCGTTAAATAAGACCTGCAAGGAGTCAATTGGCTCTTTTTTAGCATTGGAGGCCGTTTTTACCCCAAGTACAAAGGACGGATTGTTGTATGCATCGCTTGGCTCGGACACTTTTACAAAAGCAAACAAAGACGAAGTGCCATTGGGTGCACAGCGTGTATCCGCCCCAACTTTTTTAGCGCCTTGTAGTGCCGCCATTAAACGGCAAGCCAAATCGCCATCGGCATTTCGAAAGCGATACTCCATGGAATCCAAAATTGCCTGGCCCGATAAAATATTGCCTTGGATAGAATAGTAAATGCCGTTAATATTGCCGGTAAGGTGGTTTTTGTAATCCATGGTGCTGACGCCCGTGTAACCAGCCGCACTCAACGCGCTGCCCGTAAAGCCTACAATGCCGTATTGCCGTATCCCCGGATTAAAACCAGCATCGTTGCCTTTAAGCCAGGTAATGATTTCGGCTGGACTGTCCCCGGCGTTCATTCTGGTGCGGGCATTGGTCTGGTTGGCCGCCAGATAACTTGCCTGGGTGTTGATGGCACCTAAATTGGGCAATAAATCGCCTAAAAAGTCTATTTTAAACCCTGGAAACTGGAATAAATCCACACAAGAAGCCCCTGCGCTGCCTACCTGCCGGGTGGTAGAATCGGCCGCTACAATCGAAAAAGTATCTTGTGCAGACAAAAATGGGGCAAAAAAAAGCCCGAAAAGGCATCCAAAAACAATTTGTACAAGTCGCATCATGTTGGTTTGTCTGTTTTTTCAATGAGATTATCTACGCGTTCAAATCGAGCTTGCCGGGTTCCATCTGCTAAGGTAATTATTTCGTGGAACATCGCATGCGGACGCGCCCACACCCCGAAAGCGCCATACAATGCCTGGTAAATTACCAGTTTTTCACCGGTTTCTGAATGCTGCGCTTCGTGTAAAACCTGGTAAAAATTGCCCTTATAGTGTCGATAAAACTGCATGCAGAAATCAATTTACGTTAACTTAAAACAAATTTTGCCGCGAATCCCGACAGAATTACAAAGATTTGTGATTGCTTCCTAAACTTGGTCATTTCCTATGAAATATTTTTTTATACTCTTCCTGCTTGGTACCGTGGTTA
>Ga0247835_1000648_pt1 | contig 48690 bp, 35 predicted proteins | sample LaCtaG_3_FD_189912 | JGI IMG/M metagenome (GOLD analysis project Ga0247835, IMG submission 189912) | Freshwater microbial communities from meromictic Lake La Cruz, Castile-La Mancha, Spain - LaCruzMarch2015_13.5m | ecosystem: Environmental > Aquatic > Freshwater > Lake | place: Spain: Castile-La...
GAATTCCGCACGGGAGCCTCGCGGCCACGAAAGACCATCGCGAATTCCGCACGGGAGCCTCGCGGCCACGAAAGACCATCGCCGATTCCGCACGGGAGCCTCGCGGCCACTACACTGAATCGGGGCCCTGGCAGCAGCCCCTAGGCGTTGGCCGTTGCGATCAACTGCGACAGGAGCGGTAGCAGTTGCTTCTTTCGGCTGACCACGTTTTTGAGCGAGTACAGGCTGCGGTCGAGCCTTGGATAGTTGATCTCCTCCCAGGCCTCGGATTCCTCCGAAAGCAGCAGGAGCGAACCGTTGCTCACCACGTCGGTCACCAGCAGAGCGGAGAAATGAAACTTGTGCCGTACGGCGAAATCCTCGAGTGCCGCCCGCAGTTCGTCCTTTCGCTCCCAGAAGAGGTCGAAGCCGGTCTCCTCGATCTGCGAGATCGAGAACCGCACACCATGCTCGGTGAACTCCTTGCAGTCCTCGCCGATCACTTCTGCCGGCTTGCTCGACCGCAACGCCGAGCCGATCTCGAAAAACTCGCGGGCGTACTGGTCGAGATCGATGGCGCAGATGGTCCGAAGCCAGGCAAGGATCTCACGGTCGGTGTCGGTGGTCGTCGGCGACCGCAGAAACAGCGTGTCGGAAATGATGCCCGACGCCATGCAGAGCGCGATCCCCGGCCGCGGCATGATTCCCGCTGCCCGGAACTGCCGGGCCACGAGCGTGCAGGTCGAGCCGACCGGCTCATTGATGAATCGGATCGGCTGCGTCGATTTCAGGCCTCCGCCGAGCCGGTGGTGATCGAGCACTTCCACGATTTCTGCCTCTTCGGCCCCACTCACCGCCTGCCCAAGCTCATTGTGGTCGACGAGCACGAGGCGGGGCTTGGGCGGATTGATCAGGTCGGACTTGAATGACAGCCCGACCAGTTCGCCATCGTCGGAGACCACGGGGAACACCGGTTGCGGCGACCGTTCCACGATGGCCCGCGCCTCGACAACGCTCGCCTTGCCCGACACCGTGACAAACTCCGTGTCCACCACCGGATCGATGAACTGCGACGACTTGATTCGCAGCGCCGTATTGAGCGTGTCGACGGGGCTCAGAATCACCGAGACGTTTCGGATCTTCGCCAGTTCGATGAGCCCGGACGAGAGCGAAAAGCCGCCGGTCAGCACGAGGGCCCGCACGCCATGCTCGATTGCCGGCAGTTGGATCGTGGGGCGGTCGCCACAGACCACGATCAGCCGGTCTGCCGGAAAGCGGTGCATCCGGTCGGTGAAGCCCTCGGCGCTCATGGCGCCCACCATGACGAGCAATTCGTCCCGCTGCTGCGGCTCGATCACGTGCTGAAAGCTGCCGCCGAGCACGTCGTGGATTTTCTGCAGGCAGGTCGTCACGGTTCGGAGCTTGAGCGGATCCCCCTCGTCCTTGAAGAATAGGTCCATGAGGTGGAGCACCGACAGCACGCCCACCACCCGGCGGCGGTCATCGATGACCGGGATCGCCCGCAGGTCGGCCGACTGCATCCGCTGGTAGGCGTCGTGGAAGGAATCCCCGAACGACGCGGTCACGATGTCGCGGCGGCAGAGATCCTCGGCCGACGGCCGCACATCCATCACGATCCGCGGCGTGGCCAGCCCGGCCCGGGCCAGCACATATTCGGTTCGCTTGTTCGGGGGCCCACAGCAGGCGGCGACGGCATCGGGCCGTGTGGTCTGCTGGAGGAGATCGGCGTAGGCAATCGCCGAACAGATGGCATCGGTGTCGGGATTACGATGCCCAAAGACGAAAGTGCTCATGGCGGAAGAATCACTGGGACTGCAGAGGGCCCGATATGACGCACAGGATAGGCCATTTCACGGGCCCTGCGAAGGGCAGGCAAGGCCGGCCTCACGCAGCATTCTTCCCGCTGCCCGGCACGGTCGCCCCACCGAGCACTGCGTAGAGCGAATCGCTCAGGGGCGACCGGTCGAAGAGCCCCATCCGAACAACCGCCAGACCGGCATGCCCGGCCATCGATGCCAGCGTCTGGGCCGTAAAATAGTTCACGTGGTCAGGCCAGCGAAAGCCACACCACTTCCGACCGCGGATCAGCCGGCCGAGGCAGTTGAAATTGGGCACCTTGACGATGATGCGGCCATCGGTCGTGAGCCGTTCGCGGCAGCGGCGCAGCAGCGTCAGGGGCTCGATCTCGTGCTCCAGGATGCAGGAAAGCACGATCAGGTGGACGCTCGCCGGTTCGAGCATGGCCAGCCCCTCGATGCCGGTCGCATGGATGCAGCGGCCACCGCGGATCGAGAGCGTGCGGTCTGCGACGGAAGCCAGGTGCGTCGAGATCTCGATGCCGATCGGTTCGACGCGGTCCGCCACGCCGCCCGGGATGCCCGCGACGACCCGTTCAATGAGCGTGCCTTCCGCACAGCCGACGTCCACCAACCGGATCGGCCCGGTCGCGAACCCGCAGGCGATGCTGCGGCCAAGTGCGGCGACCTTGTCACGCTTCAGCACGCGGCGACGAAAGACTTTCACGGCCTCGCTCAGGGCATGCACGGCGGGTTCAGCCTGCTGACGCCGCTGGCTCTCCGCCTTGTGCGTCACCTCCCAGGCAAACGCGTCGCGGAACAGGTCCTGCGCGGGCGGATTAGCCAGATAGACGAATCCGGTGTCGGCACAGCGGCGCAGGCTCCAGGGAAACGGCGCGTAGGAGAGCGGCTGCGATTGGGACGCACGTTCGAGCAAAGGACAACTCCGCGGTACTGCATTCATGGCTCGGCTCCTCATCCATTTCCAATCGGGCTTCCAACCGAACGTCCCACCGGAGTTCCAGGCGTGTCGCGCCGGCTCCACCGGTTCCACCCCTTCCAGGCGACCAGACAGGCGTGACCAGACACGCCCCTTTTGGTTTCGGCATCCCGGTAGAATTTCCGCAGAGTTCCCAACCGGAATCGATCGGCGACGCGGCCCGACTCGCCGTCGATCCAGCCGCCCTGGCAAATGAGGCAGCTTTGGCCGCCGCCGTTCCCCCCAGCCTGCCCAGCTGTCGACGCACGGGCCCGATCCCGGCAAATAGCTTCACGGCACCGGGGAGATGCGCCCGATTGAAAGGGTTGTAGCGGTTGGAGTGGGCATCACTCGGGCCGATGGCGGGCACAAGGGCGCCCGCGGGCGACGCTCCACATCCTTTGGCCAGACGTTGCCGTGACGCTTCCCTCCCCACACACAGTGTCACGCGCCAGGGCGTTCCGCCTGCTGGCCATGATGGTCTGCAGCCTCCTGCTCACCGGCTGCACGCCGTGGGGAAGCTATTGGCGGAACTCGATGAAGGTGGGGCCGAATTACCTGCGGCCGCCGGCACCGGTGGAGGGCGAGTGGATCGATGCGGCGTCTGCCCAGATCCGTTCGATGTCAGACATCGAATCGCTCTGGTGGGAGCAGTTCAACGACCCCGTACTCAACGGGCTGGTGCTGCAGGCCTACAACCAGAATCTCTCACTCCGGGACGCCGGGTTTCGCGTGCTTGCCGCCCGCGCTGCCTACAACATCAAGGTTGGCGGTTTCTTTCCGCAGTCGCAGAGTGCGCTTGCGACCTACAACCGCTACCAACTCAGCAACAATGTGAGCGCCCTCAACAACCTCTCCACGACTGCCTTCAGCATCTTCAACACGGGCTTCAACCTGTCGTGGGAGCTTGATCTCTGGGGGAAGATTCGCCGCGGCATCGAATCGGCGGAGGCGCAGTACCAGGCCAGCATCGAGGAATACGACGGCGTCCTCGTCACGCTCGTGGCCGACGTGGCCGACCGCTACACCGACTACCGGGTGGCAGACAAGCAGGTCCGCGATCTCAGAGCGCTGGCCGAGATTCAGCGGAAAAGCCTGCAGCTCGCGACAGACCGCTACGAAGGCGGGGCGACGACCGAACTCGACGTCCAGCAGGCGAAGCTCAATCTGGCCGGGACGGAGGCATCCATTCCAGTCTACGAGCAGCAGACCCGTCTGGCCTCCAACGCCCTCTGCCTGCTGCTGGGCATCCCCCCATCAGAGCTCTCCATCCGTCTCGGAGAGCAGCCCATCCCGCAACCGCCCGATGTGCTCGAGGCGGGAATCCCGGCCGACCTGCTGCGACGACGGCCAGACGTGCGGCAGGCGGAGAGGCTTCTGGCCGCCCAGAGTGCCCAGATCGGCGTGGCCCAGGCGGAGCTGTATCCAGCGCTCACGATCAATGGATACCTGGGCGTCTATGCCAACGAACTCGGACAGCTCTTCGAATCTGATTCCTTCTTCGGCTTCGTGGCGCCGGTCGTGGACTGGAAGCTGCTCAACTATGGACGGCTGCTCAACAACATTCGCCGGCAGGACGCCCTCTTTCAGTCACTCGCTGCCCGCTATCAGGACACCGTGCTGCGGGCCGGCCGGGAGGCAGAGGATGGCATCGTCGTTTTTATCAAAGCCCGGCAGGCCGCCGCGAAACAGGCAGAGGCTCTGACAGCGGCCACCCGATCGACGGAGCTCGTTCAGATCCAATACACCGAGGGCTCCGCCGACTTCAATCGGGTATTCGTGCTCCAGAAAAATCAGGTGACCGAACAGATCAAGCTCAACGACGATGTCGGAGGCGTGACCCACGGCATGATCCAGCTCTACCGGGCGCTGGGGGGTGGGTGGCAGTTGCGGCTCGACGAGCTTGCGGCCAGCGGCCAGTGCTGCAAGGCCCTGCCCGCCGTCGAGGGGGGCGACTGCGACGACTTCATCGGCAAGCAGCCTCCGGCTGGTTTCGACTCCTGGTGCATCTGGCCGGAGTGGCTGGTGGGCCGCAAGGCACGGTGAGCCACGATGGCTCCGTGCAAGCCACGGTGTCGCGCCGCACACGAACGCCGACACAATCGCTGACGCTCTGGGCTTGTATGCGCCGGTTCTATCACTCACGCCGTTCGGACAGCCGTCGGAGCACGAAAAAGAAGACCGGCGTCAGGAAGATGCCAAAGATGGTCACGCCAAGCATGCCGCTGAAGACGGAAAGCCCGAGCGTTCGCCGCATCTCCGCCCCAGCTCCCTCCGCCACCACGAGCGGCACCACGCCCAGGATGAAGGCCAGCGAGGTCATCAGGATCGGCCGCAGCCGCAGGCTGCAGGCCTCGACGGTCGCCTCCTTGAGCGGCCGGCCCTCCTCCAGCAACTGCTTGGCGAATTCCACGATCAGGATCGCATTCTTGCAGGCCAATCCCACGAGCACCACGAAGCCGATCTGCGTGAAGATGTTGATGTCCATGCCTGCCCATCGCACGCCCACCATCGACGACAACAGGCACATCGGCACCACGAGAATCACCGCCAGCGGCATCGTCCAACTCTCGTAGAGCGCCGCCAGCACGAGAAACACGAGCACGACACCCAGCACGAACAGAAACGCCGCAGTATTGCCCGATTTGATCTGCATGGCTGCCATCTCGGTCCAATCGGAGGCCATCAGCGGCGGGATGGCCGCCTCGGCCTGCAGTCGGTCGAAATGCCCCTGCATGACGGCCAACGCCGACGTGCTGCCGATCCCGGGGCCGGGTTCGCCATAGACCGCCGCGGCCGGGTAGAGGTTGTATCGCATCACCATCGACGGACCGAGCCGGTCGCGGACCTGAATCAGCGTCGTCAGTGGCACCGGCTGATTGTTGGCACCCAGCACCTTGAGCCGCTCGAGCGTACGACGGATATCCTGACGGTGGCTGCCCTCTGCCTGCATGTTCACCTGCCAGGAACGGCCGAACCGGTTGAAGTTGTTGACATAGTAGGAACCGAGCTGAATCTGCAGCGTGTCGAACAGTTCCTGCATCGAGACCCCGAGGGCCGCCGCCTTGTCACGGTCGATGTCGAGAAACAGCCAGGGGGTGGCGGCGGAGAAATTCGTGAACAGCCCACGCAGCGCCGGATCTTCATTGCCGTTTGCGACGACCGCATCCGCCGCCTGCTGGAGCTGCGCCAGGCCGTAATCACCCCGGTCCTCCACCAGCATCTTGAAGCCCGCCACGGTCCCCAGACCGTCCACGGGCGGCGGCGCGAACACCTCCACTCGCTCTTCGTCGCCAGTCGCCGACCAGTCGGCCCGCAGCCGACGGGCGATCGCATCAGCCGACAGATCCACTCCAGCCCGGCTCTCGAAACCGTCGAGCAGCACGTACATCCCACCCCAGTTGGCCCCGCTCGCGGCCAGCACGATCGACTGCCCCGCGATGGAGACGACATGGGCCACACCCGGTTCGCGAAGCGCCCGCTTCTCGAGCCGGGCCATCGCCTGCGCCGTCCGCTGCACGCTGGCCCCATCGGGTAATGTCACGTTGACGAGCAGATAGCCCTTGTCCTGCACCGGAATAAAGCCCACCGGCACGATGGTAAACACGAGGTAGGTGAGGTACAGCAGGCCCGCATACACCAGCAAAATCGGCAGCGTGACCAGCAGCGATCCCCGCACCATCGCGGCATAGCCGCGGGTCAGGAGCCCGAAGCCACGATTGAAGCCGCGGAAAAACCAGCCGGCCACGAGGCCCAGTGCCCTGTCGACAACGTCGCGGTCGGCCCCATGGGGCTTGAGAAGAATTGCCGCCAAAGCCGGGCTGAGCGTCAGCGAGTTTACGGCCGAGAGCACCGTCGAGACGGCGATCGTCAGGGCGAACTGTCGGAAAAACTGCCCGACGATGCCCGTGATGAAACCGCACGGCACGAATACCGCGCAGAGCACGAGCGCCACGCCGATCACCGGCCCGGTCACCTCCTCCATCGCCCGATACGAAGCGTCGCGGGGCGAGAGTCCCTTCTCGATCCAACGCTCGACGTTCTCCACCACCACGATCGCGTCGTCGACCACGATCCCGATCGAGAGCACGAGGCCAAACAGTGAGAGATTGTTCAGGCTGAATCCAAGCCCGGCCATGAAGGCGAACGTGCCGACGATCGCCACCGGCACGGCGATCAGCGGGATCAGCGTGGCCCGCCAGTTCTGCAGAAACACGAGCACCACGAGGGCCACGAGGATGATCGCGTCACGGAGCGTCTTGAGCACCTCCGCCTTCGATTCCTCGATGAAGGGCGTCGTGTCGTAGACGATCTGCGCCTTGAGCCCGCGGGGAAACCGTTCGCCAAGCGTGGCGAGCGCCTCGCGCACGCCCTCCGCCGTGCGGATCGCATTGGAGCCGGGCAGCTGGTAGATGTTCATGCCCACGCTGGGCTCGCCATCCAGCCGGCAGGCCTGGTCGTATTGCTGGGCGCCGAGCTCGACGCGGGCCACGTCCCGCAGCCGGACGATCACCGCGGCTACCTGTCCGCCGGGGGCCTCCATCTCCTTGACGACCACATCGCCGAATTCCTCGACGGTCACGAGGCGGCCGAGTGCGGCCAGCGGTATCTGGAATGCCTGCCGATCGGGGGCCGGCTGCTGGCCGACGCTGCCTGCCGCGACCTGGAAATTCTGCCGTTCGAGCGCCTGTTTGATGTCGTCCGACACCAGGTTGACTGAGGCCATTTTCTCGGGGTCGAGCCAGACCCGCATCGAGTAGTCGCGCTGTCCAAGAAAATCAACATCCCCGACGCCCTCGACCCGCAGCAGTTCGTCACGGATCTGGATGGTTGCGTAGTTCGAGAGAAAGGTCTCGTCGAAGAGCGGCCGGCCGGCCGCATCCTTGTCGGCCGTGAAGTTGATGATCATCATCGCAGCCGGCGATTTTTTGAGCACCGCGACTCCCTCGCGTTGCACGATCTCCGGCAGGATCGGCATCGCCAGCGTCACACGAACCTGCGTCAGCACCTGCGCCATGTTCAGGTCGGTGCCAGGAGCGAATGTCACGACCAGCCGGTAGCGGCCGTCGTTGGTGCACTGCGAGCTCATGGAGAGCGCGTTTTCAACGCCGCTCACCTGCTGCTCGATCGGGGAGGCAATCGTGTCGCGGACGAGCTCGGCGTTGGCGCCGGGATAGATCGTCGAGACCTCGACCGTCGGGGGCGCGATCTCCGGATACTGCGTCGTGGGCAACGCGAAATAGGCGACGCCCCCGCAGAGCACGAGCACGATCGAGATCACGGAGGCGAAGATGGGCCGCGCGATGAAAAAGCGTGCGATTGCTGCTGCCTCCCTGCACCTGGCCACCATGGCGGAAAACACGCCGACAGGAGCCGCGGCGTTGATGATGCCGTCTTGGCCCGGGAATGTCGAGGCTGGACCACTCGGCGGCCCATCACACCTGCCGCGGCGTGGCACGCAGGGCGGGCATCCGCGCTTGCCTCCGCGCTTGCCTCAGCTCTTGCCTCCACCTTGGGTGCAGCCCCTCGGGGGCTAGAGGCACTTGAGGAATTCGAGCACGTCGAGCCGCTGCGACTCGGTGAGATCGTCGCCAAAGGTGTGGCCGGTGTTGAGCATGCCGGTATAGAGCTCAGGCTTGGTGGGGTCGACCTTCGCACTCCGCACGTTCTCAAGCGAAGTCTGGAGAGCTTTCCACTGCTCCGGCGACCGCCATTCGGGGTCGAACACACGCACGTAAGGCTGCTGCTCCATCTGCTCGAGAATCTGCTGGTGGGTCTTCGACGACTCGTCGACAAACTTCCAGCCGATCCGGGCCTGATCGTAGTTGTTGGGATCGGTGCTGCTGGGCACCATCGAGTATTTCTTCGGCCGGGTCGAAGACTTGAGCAGGTTGTAGACGGTGGGCACCGAGGCATTGTGCAGATAGGGTCCCCGGGCCCAGATGCCGACCAGCGGCGGTGCGGCGTACTTGTGAGTCACCGTCACTGTGCCACTGAGGAATCGCTTCTTCTCCTCGGCATCCATGTTGAACACGCCGGTGATCCGCAGCGGGTCGGTGCCGAGTTCATCCTGGTCAACGAGCGTGTTCGGAAAGCTCGCGAGCGTGTAGGCCTTCGGCCCGGTCTTCGTGAAGTCGCCGTGGCAGCGGGCACAGGTCTCCTTGAAGACAGCATGGCCGGCGTCCGCTTTCTCCTCGGCGACATCAGCGATGAATGGATACCGGGGCGTAGAGAGTGACTTGAAGTAGTCCGGCACGCACTGCCGAAACACCTCGCGAGCCTCGGCATAATCATTGCCGAGGTGGTCGCGGCTGATGGCCATCGCGTAGGTCACGTCGGCAACGTTGCCCGTGAAGCCACCATCGACATAGAGGCCGTGGCCCTCGGTGCCAGCCGTCTTGTATTTATAGTTTGTCCAAGGCTGGGGTTTCAAAAACGGGATCAGCGGCACCTGCCCCTCGATCTTCTTCGTGTAGCTGCTGCCATGGTCGGCCACGAAAAACTTGTCGTAGCGGAGCAGGCTCGGCTTGAAGCCGTCAGGGCGGACCACGGGCACAAGAATTCCGAAGAAATCGGCGGAGTCGACAAAAAAGCGCGGGAGGTTCTTTGCAAACAGAAAACCTGGGCTCGTACCGCCACTGGTCGCCACATTCTGATGGAACCGCTCGAAATCGAGAAACGCATTCGGAATGCCCTCCGCAAACCGGGGCTGTGGATTCCGCGGGTCGGGGTTCGTGAACAGCACGGTCGAATGGCAGAGGCGGCAACTGGAGACCATGCCGGGCGCACTGCCACCTACGACGTTCGCCTGGGTGCGGAGGATGCCGAGTGCCACGGTGAAATCCTGGTGGCTCTCCGGCACCGGCGGGTGCATGCCGTAGCGGAGATCCATCTCCCGCCACCAGGCCTGGCTGAATTCCCGAACAGCGTTGAGACGGGCCCGCTCCGCCTCATCGACCGCCTCCTCCGCCCAGGCCTCGTTGAGCGTCTCCAGACCGTCGTAGCTCCACATCGGCCGTGCCAGGTGAAAGCGAGACTCGATCTCCAGCTTGCCGGCGTCGATCGCCCGGCCGGCGGCGATGAGCTCCTTGGTCCGCTCGGACTCGTGGTCGGAGGGCACCGCGGCCGGTGCTGCGGGTGCTGTGTCGGCTGCGGAGGCCTGGCCGTCTGCGGGGACACGCGAGGAAAACCGCGCCGGAAGCCGGATATCGGGATTGGCCCGCAACGTGGCCACGGCCCGGTCGGAGAGTGTCTCGAGCCCCATGAGATACAGCGTGCCTTCGTGTCGGGCAAGCGCCTCGGCAGCGGCATCGGAGAGCGTGCTGATCCCGTGCAGACCCAGCGGGCCCTTGTGTCGCGACAGGGCCGCGGCAACGTCGTCGGAGATCGTCCGCAGGCCATCCATCCGCATAAACATGCCGTGACTGGCGAGCGACGCGGCTGCCTCCGGCGAGAGCGTCACGACGCCATTGAGGCCGAGCATGCCTTCGTGTTTTCCAAGCGCGGTGGCGGCCCGTGGGGAGAGCTCCCTCAGCCCCGAGAGGTCAAGGTAGCCACGGTGCCCGGCCAGCAGCTCAAGCTGCCGATCGGTGACGTCTACCAGGCCCGACAGCCGCAAGTGACCGATGTGAGACCCGATGATCTCTGCCGTCTCGTCGCCGATGGCCGCAAGGCCCAGCAGCGAAAGGGCCCGCGGGGCGGTGGGCGTGATGAGGCCGCGGGCTGTGTCCAGCGGCAGTTCGGCGAGACCGTTGAGTTCGAGAACCGTGTCGGGCTGCGACAGGGCAGACGCCGACTCTGGCGACAGCGTGGTAAGGCCGTTGAGCATGACAGGATTGCCAGAAGAGCCGAGCAGTTGGGCGACCTGCGGCGACAGGACTCGGAGATGGTTGAACTCCAGATCGCCGTGCAGGCCGACGACCGCGACCGCCTGATCGACCGTGAGTTCAGTTGCCGAAGGGCTCACCGGATCGGCAGCAGGCAGATTCCCAGTGGTGACCGCGGACCACAGCATCGCGGCGGCCAGCAGTATCAGCGGCACCGGACGGCCAGACGGATGGGCAGACGGAGAGCGAGAACAGACTTTGGCTGGCATGTGTAGTTTTCTCTGCCTGACGGATGCGAGGCGACCGACCGGTCAAAAGCCACCGACCTAGCGAGAGGCTTCCGTGCTAGGTCCGTGCTAGGTCCGTGCTAGGTCCGTGCTGGGCCCGTGCTGGGTCCGTGCTGGGTCCGTGCTGGGGATGATTTCACACGGACACCTGAGATCCTCCGGAGGATACCAAACGACGTATTTTGAGAGCAACCGGCCGCCCGTCTTGTTCAGCGCGGTTTCTGCATTTTTCCCAGCGGTTTCCGAATCATTTCGCAAGACTGCCGCCGTAAAACGTAAAGAATGGCTGCGACACCTGCTCTTCCGCGATCGGCAGCGGCAGATTCGAGAGGGCCGCCCCGCATGAGACCCTCACTCTCCGCCGAGGTCGTCGCCGGAACTCTTCGACGTCACCCGGCGGAACGGGTGGACCCAGCTTGCCAGCGACTGCGGGCTGCGGGAATTGATCCACACCCGGCCGCGGCCGGAGAAGGAGAGGAGGAGCTGGTCGGAGAACAAAAAGCTGCGGATCTTCCGCGCTCGGGTGATCCGGTAGGAAAGGCTCGGCTCCCAGGCGACGACGTAGCCGTTGTCGATCGTGTAGGTGCTGCCGCCGTCGAGATCGATCGTGTCGATCGCCCCATAGCCACTGAAGAACATCGTTCCTGAGCCCGTGGCACGGAGCACGAACAGCCCCTGGGCGAACAGCCCTTTGAGCCCCTCCGACTTGCTCTCGCAGCGGATCCCCTCGGTCGACGCCAGATAGGCACCGCGCTGGAGCAGGAGCTCATCGCCCCGCAGCTCCCACGGGACGACATCCCCCGACATCCCCGGTGCGAAGGCGATCCGAGCCGGACCGCCGTCGGCCTCGTAGGTGTTTTGAAAGAACGTCTCGCCGGAGAACACCGCCCGCTTGAGCCCGGCGAGGATCCCGCCGCGGGTCGTCGTCTCCGTCTTCACATTCCCATCCATCCAGGCCATCGCGCCAGCCTCGGAGACGATCCGCTCCCCCGCCGCGAGGGTCACCTCGAGGATGCTGAAGCTCGGGCCGGCGAGGATCTCGTGGTTCATGCCTGACGCTCCGGAAGGAGGGGCCCGAGTTGTCGGCCGAAGCGGGTGGGGTTGTGCGACTGGAGGATGATCCGCCCCTTCCCGGAGAAGCGCAGCACGAATCCCTCCCCAGAGAGCCAGGTGTTGATCCAGCCGCCGCCGACTCGGTCGATCTTGTAGGCGAGGCCTTCGGTGAAGGCGACGAGGTGGCCGGTGTCGACGATCAGTTCGCCGTCGATCTCCATGCTCGTGAGCATGCCGAGCGCCGAGACGAGGAGCTCCCCGGAGCCACTGACGCGCAAGAGCGAAAGCGACTCGCCCCCAAGCAGACCCCGCAGCCCCTGAAAGCGAGTATCGAGGGCAAGCGTGCTTGTGGCTCCGAGGAAGCTCCCCCCCGCGCACAACCAGGCCTCGTCGGGGGAGACTTTCACCTCACGGACCTCTCCCATGTGCGTCGGCGCCAGCCCCACTTCGCCGGGTCGGCCGTCGGTGATTTCATAGGTGGAAAGGAAGAACGTGTCGCCGGTGAGAATACGGCCGAGGCCGCCGAGGAGCCCCCCTTTGCCGCCACTGCGGGCCGTGACGTCGATGTCGATATTTGAGGAAGCGCGGATCATCGCCCCGGCATCGGAGACAAACTTCTCACCGGGCTCGAGCGTGACGAGCGCTCTCCCAAACAGCCCTCCCGCGGAAAGATCGATGTGCATGGGGGCGCTCCGGTCATCCTTGGCAGAAGGGGGCGAGCCAGCGGACAAAGCCCCCCAGCTGCCGTGTCTGAAGGAAGATTCGCCCGGAGCCAGTGAACGCCATCACGAGTCCTTCGCCGGAGAAGAGCGTTTTCTTGACACTCCCCATGCCGCGGATCCGGTAGTCGAGGGTCGGCTCCCAGGCGACGAGGTGGCCGGTGTCGACCGTGAGTGCGCCCTGCACGTCGCGCTCAATGACCGCGCCATAGGTGTTGAAGAAGACGGGGCCAGAGCCAGTAGCACGGAGGATGAACGGACCGGTACCTGAAAACCACGACCGGCCGCCGCCATATTCGGTCGTGAGCGTGACGCCGGGGCCGCAGGCGAGAAACGAGCCGGCCGCAAGCAGCAAGCCGTCCCCTGCTCCTCGCAGCTCCTTATGGAGAACCGTGCCGGGGAAGGCGGGGGCGATGGCGATCGCGCCTGCGGTGGCGGTTGAATACTCGCTCAAAAAAAGTGACTCACCGCCGAGGAGCTTTCGTTTGACCGCCGTCAGCAGGCCGCCGATGAGCCGCGGCTTCACGTTCATCCCGGCGGTCATGAAGCTCATCGAGCCGGCCTCGACGATCACCGACTCGCCGGCGGCGAGGGTGAAGCGGACATTCCCCTGGTCGGGATTGCCGATGATCTGGTGTTCCATGCCCCAGTGCCTCCGGAGGTGAGCCTGCTCCCCGAAAGGATAGGACGGTCAACGGCACTTTCGCAAACTGGCGACGAATACTGTGGTCTTTTGAGCACAGCGGGGGCCACGAAATGCTGTCTTTGGGCGTGAGTCCGTCAGCCCGAAGACCGTTGCGGAAGTGCCATTGACCGGGCTATCCCGCATCGGGATGGACGAGCAGTGCTTCGACCCTTGCCACAACTTCAGATAATTCGGATGGAGAAACGCGATGAATCAATTGAATGTCTCGAGCTCGCCAATCGACGTTTCGCAAATGGTCGGCAAGTACCACACTGGATGTTCCATCTTTGTTTGCGATTTCTACCTCGAAAGCGTAGCCCTTCGCTTGTCGAGTACCTGGGCACAGGACGCACAACCCAGTTTTCCGATTGTAGCTCTTGGGGCTGACGACCAATGCTGGCCGCCTACCTGCTTGTTCGTGACCCGACGTGGGACTGAGCGAGATCCAGACCCAATCGCCTCGGTCTGGAACATAGGACATGGATTTCCGATTCAATAAAGCACCTCACGTCCGACATCCGATCCGAAATCAGTTTCTCCGTGCAACTGGGAAGGTTTACAATTCTTCAATAGTTCACCCAAACTAAGTTTCTTTGGGCCGCTCGGCCGCACCACCAATTCGCCTTCTCGGACTTGCAGTTCAACAGCTGTTCCTTCACATACATCCAATTGCCCAGCGAGTGCGTGTGGAATTCGGATCGCCAAGCTATTACCCCATTTTTGTACAGTCGACATGGCCTGCTCCTCGAAGGATGGAGAGAAAGATGTAGATACAATGAGTATACACCCCCGTTACCCAATCAAGTCAAGGACACGCGGCACTCGTGGAGCTTGTTGTTCCCGCTGATAGTGGCCCGGTAGTCCTCGCCGATCCTGGTGACGACATCGTGCTTGCGACAGCCGTAGCTGGCGGCGCATACGCGATCGGCTCAGGCGATGCCCACCTTCTCGGGATCGGCGAGTTTCGCGGTATGCCCATCGTCAAGCCTGCGGCGGCACTGCGTTGATCGTGAACCGGCCGCCCGTCTGGTTCCCAGCGGTTTCCGAATCATTTCGCAAGACTGCCGCCGTAAAACGTAAAGAATGGCTACGACACCTGCTCCTCCGCGATCTACAATTCAAGGCCTGTGACCCCTGTGTGAGCGAACGTGTGTGCCAGAGGCAGGCTGAAGATGTTCAATCGCAGGCATCCGTTTTTTCACCCCCATTTTTACCCCCAGGGAACGGCGGTCTTTGTAGAGGCGGTACTTGTGGCGGCCCTGTTGGCTGCAACGCCGACGGCTGCGGCCGCCGACATTGATTTTGAGCGGCAGATCCGCCCACTGCTCGTGGAGCGGTGTGGCGAGTGTCACGGCGTCGACACGCAGGAGAGCAGCCTGCGGCTCGACGTGAAGCACCGGGCACTGAAGGGGGGGGACTTCGGCCCGGTGATCCTCCCTGGCAAAGCGAGTGAAAGTGAGCTCATCCACCGGATCACGACCGGCGACGAAAAGAAGATGATGCCCCCCGATGGGGATCGGCTCACGGCCGTCGAGGTGGCCCTCCTCGAGCAATGGATCAACGCCGGCGCCACGTGGCCCGAGACGGAGGCCGACCGTCTGGCCCATGAAACCGATCGCGATCCCCGGCTCGACCATTGGTCTTGGCAGCCGGTGGTGCGGCCTGCCGTTCCGCCGGAACAACCGGCCACGCCGGCAGACACGATCCGGCCCGTCCGCAACGAGATCGATCGCTTTGTGCGGGCCACGCTCGCCGCGAAAAACCTCGCACCGGCCCCCGAGGCCGACCGTCGCACGCTCATTCGCCGGCTGTCGTTTGATCTGCTCGGGCTGCCGCCGACACCCGACGAGGTGGCCGCGTTCGTTGCCGACCATTCCCCCGATGCCTACGAACAACTGCTCGACCGCTTCCTCGCGTCGGCACACTACGGCGAGCGTTGGGCCCGCCACTGGCTCGACATCGCCCACTACGCCGACACGCATGGTTTCGAGCGTGATCAGTTGCGGCCGAACGCCTGGCGGTATCGCGACTGGGTGATCCGTGCGATCAATGCCGACATGCCCTACGACGAGTTCCTGCGCCGCCAGATCGCCGGCGACGTCATCGCGCCCGACGATCCCGAACGGGTCACGGCCACCGGCTTTCTCGCGGCCGGCCCCTGGGACTTCGTCGGCCAGGTCGAGACGAAGAGCGAGGTGCTGCGGCGGCAGGCCCGGGCCGACGATCTCGACGACATGGTCACCCAGGTGATGACCGCCGCCTGCGGCGTGACGATCAACTGTGCCCGCTGCCACGATCACAAGCTCGACCCGGTGTCGCAGCGAGACTACTACGCGCTGGTGGCCGTGTTCGCCGGCGTGAGGCGGGCCGACGCTCCCACCAACCGGGTGGAGCAGGAACGGTATACGCGGCGACACGCCGAACTGACGGCTGCCGTGGCCACCGCGCGAAAGGAAGTCCACGAACTCGCCGGCAAGCCGGTGGATCTCGCCGACATCGTCGGCGGCGGCGATGGCCGCGGCAGCGGGACGAAGCACGCGGGGATCGATTCCCGCAACGGCAAGGCTGTCGATAAGCAGCCGAAAAATTGGCTCTCGAACATCACGGTCAACAGGCCGCAGCCCGGGCCCACGAAGCTCGTCAACGCCGTCTTCATCCCGAATGGGCCGGGCGAGGTGCCCGTGACCACGACCGGCCTGACCGTGAAGGGCATTCCCGAGACGAGCAAGGCTGGCTGGGACGCCATCCGCAATGGACCGGTCGCCCAACAGCACTCCACAAGACTTGGCGAGATCGACTACGCCACGGGCGGCCACACGATCCTCAGCCTGCATGCCAACGCCGGCATCACCTTCGACCTCGCCGAGATCGCCGCGACCGCCCGCCTCGTCAACCCGCGTTTTCGGGCGATGGTCGGCTACGGCGGCACCACGCCGGAGGTCGGGGCCGACTACTCCCTCTTCGTCGACGGGATGCTGATGGCCCATGCGCGGATCGGCTTCGACGACGGCGGCACGGCGATCGACATCTCACTGCCGCCGGGGGCGAAGTTTCTCACGCTCGTGGCCACCGATGCCGGCAACGGCATCGGCCACGATCAGATCTTCTTCGGCGACGCCCGGATCGAAGGGGATCCTCCGTCGCTCGCGGCCGATCGGCTGGATTCGCTCCGCACCGCGGAATCGAAGCTTGCAGCACTCGAAGCGGAACTGAAGTCGATCAGCCCACCCGAAAAGCTCTTTGGGGCTGCAATCGAACGGCCAGCCGCGGTGAAGGTGCATGTCCGGGGCAATCCCGAGACGACAGGCGACGAGGTGGGCCCCGGCACGATCTCCGCGGTGACGGGTCTGCCGACCAGTTTCGGCGATTCCGCGATGCCCGAGGGGGAGCGTCGCACGGCCCTGGCCGGTTGGATCACGTCACCGAAAAACCCGCTCACGCCACGGGTGATCGTCAACCGTCTCTGGCACCACCACTTCGGCGCCGGGATCGTCGACACGCCGAGCGACTTTGGGATCGGCGGAAGCCGCCCGACCCATCCCGAACTGCTCGACTGGCTGGCGGCCGAATGCGTTGATCGCGGCTGGTCGCTGAAAGCCATGCACCGGCTGATCTGCACAAGCCATGCCTACCGTCAACGGAGCATGGACGTGCCCAACGCGGCTGCGGCGATCGCCATCGACGCCGACAATCGCCTCGTCTGGCGGCAGTCGCCACGGCGGCTCGATGCCGAGAGCCTTCGCGACGCCACCCTCGCGGTGACCGGCTCCCTGAATCCCGTCATGCATGGTCCTGGCTACCGTGACTTCGACTACGAGGAGGCCTATGCCCCCGTCTACCGCTACGTGACCCCCGACCGGCCCGACCTCTGGCGGCGGAGCATCTACCGTTTCATCGTCCGGAGCACGCCGCATGCGTTCCTGACGACGCTCGACTGCCCGAGTCCGGCAAACCTCACGCCGGCACGGCTTGAGACGACGACGGCACTACAGTCGCTGGCGCTCTTGAACAACGACTTCATGCTGCGGCAGGCGGGGCACTGGGCGAAACGGCTCGAGCGGGAGGCGGGCGGTGATCCCGCCGCGCAGGTCCGTCGGGCCTATGCGCTCGCACTCTCCCGCGAGCCCGACGACACAGAACTCACCGCGGCCGTGGCGCTCGTGGAGCGGGCCGGTCTGCCGCAGTTCTGCCGAATGCTCTTCAACGCCAACGAATATGTCTACGTGGACTGACCATGACACCGCCCGATCCCTTCCCGTGCCGACTACACCGCACCGATGTGTCGCGACGGAACTTCCTTTGGGAACTCGGCGTTTGGGAACTCGGCGGCGGCCTCGGCGGCGTCGCGCTCGCAACCCTGCTCACTGAAGAAGCCCGCGCCGCGGCCCCCTCCGCCAATCCACGCTCCACCAATCCACTCGCCGCCAAGGCACCGATGTTTCCCGCCAGGGCGAAGGCGGTGATCAACATCTTCTGCCCGGGTGGCCTCTCGCACCTCGACACGTTCGACTACAAGCCCGAGCTTGTGAAGCGCGACGGCACGCCCTTCGATACGACCGGCGATGTGCAGTTTTTCGCATCCAAACCTGGAAACTGCCAGCAGAGCTACTGGCCCTTTCGCCAGCACGGCGAGTGCGGCCGCTGGGTGAGCGACCTCATGCCGAAGCTCGCCGGTCATGTCGATGACATGGCGTTCATCCACTCGATGCAGAGCAAGACCGCGCTCCATGGCCCGGCGATGTTCATGGCCAATAGCGGCTTCATCCTGTCCGGCTTCCCGGCGATGGGTGCCTGGGTCACCTACGGCCTCGGCAGCGAGTCGGAGGATCTGCCGGCGTTCGTCGTGCTGCCCGACCACCGCGGGCTGCCGCCGGGCGGGCCGGTGAACTGGGGCGCGGGATTCCTGCCGGCGATCCATCAGGGCACCGTGATCGAGACGGCTGAGGGCCGGCCGCCGATCACCGATCTCTTCGCAGCGGAGGACCACGCGGCACTCATCGCTGGCGAGCCGGCGGGCCGCGAGTTTCTCGCGGCGGTCAACGCCCGGCATCTCGGTCCCCGCGGCGACAACAGTGAACTGGCGGCGCGGATCGCCGCCTATGAACTCGCCGCCCGGCTCCAGCTCTCGGCTCCTGACGTCACGAACCTGTCCGGCGAGTCAGATGTCGTGGAAAAGCTCTACCAGTTCGATCATCCCGACATCGGCCCCTTTGGACGGCAGTGTCTGCTCGCCCGCCGCCTCGTCGAACGGGGCGTGCGGTTCGTGCAGATCTACTGCGGCGCCGAAAACACGGGGGCCAAGAAGATCCGCCCCAACTGGGATTCCCACGAAGACCTCGTCCGGGACCACGGCTACTGGGGCCCCATCCTCGACGGCGGAGCAGCCGCGCTGCTGTCAGACTTGAAAGCCCACGGCCTCCTCGACAGCACGCTTGTGATGTGCCAGACGGAGTTCGGCCGCCAGCCGGCTGCGCAGGGCAAGGGCCGCGACCACAACGCCGGCGCCTTCACTGTCTGGATGGCGGGGGGCGGCATCAAGGGGGGCACGGCCTACGGCACGAGCGATCCGCTCGGCTTCAAGGCCGACGAACACCCGACCTATTGCTACGACCTGCATGCCACGAGCTTGCGTCTCCTCGGCATCGACCACACGAAGCTGTCGATCTACAACAACGGCATCCAGCGTCGGCTCACCGACGTGCACGGCCACGTGATCGATTCGATCCTCGGCTGAAGAACGCCGACGCCGGCCACTGAAGCACCGCGAAGAAGACGGGCGTCAGAAAGATGCCGAAGAGCGTGACGCCGATCATGCCTGAAAAGACGGTGATTCCCAGCGACCAGCGGAGCTCCTTGCCCGCTCCCTGGGCCACCACCAGCGGCACCACGCCGAGGATGAAGGCCAGTGATGTCATCAGAATCGGTCGCAGTCGCAACCGGCAGGCGTCGAGCGTGGCCGTGCGGACATCCTGGCCGTGCAGGACGAGGTCCTTTGCGAATTCCACGATCAGAATCGCGTTCTTGCTGGCCAGCCCCACGAGCACCACGAGCCCCACCTGCGCGAGGATATCGATCGGCAAGCGTGCGATTGCCAGGCCGACGATCGCGCCGATCAGGCACAGCGGCAACACCAGAATCACGGCGAGCGGCTGCGACCAGCTCTCATAGAGCGCCGCCAGCACGAGAAACACCAGCGCGATCCCGAGCACGAAGAGCAGGCCCGCCGTATTGCCCGCCAGAATCTGCAGTTGGAAGATTTCCGACCACTCGTACGCAAAACTGTCTGGCAGATTCTTCACGGCCTCACCGGCGACCCTGTCGATCAGCACGTTGCCGCCCTCAAACGGATTGGGGATCCCCGTGATGGGGGCGGCTGGAAACAGGTTGTACCGCATCATCAGCGCGGGCCCGAGACCGTTTCGGACGTTGAGCACCGTCGCCAGCGGCACCATCTCGCCGCTGGCATTGGCCACCTTGAGATCGAGCAGATTGTTGACCCCGCTGCGAAAGCGGGCGTCGGCCATGATCTTCACCTGCCAGAACCGGCCGAAGCGATTGAAATTGTTGATGTACAGCGAGCCGACATACATCTGCAACGCCTCGAACACCGCATTGACCGGTATCCCGAGCGATCGAATCTTCGCGCGGTCGATGTCGAGAAACAGCTGCGGCGAATCGGCCCGGTAGTCGGCGGCCACGTACGGCAGCTTCCAGCCCTGCATGCCGCTCACGAACTGCTCGGTGGTCTCCTGCAAAGCCTTGGGCCCCAGATTGGCCCGATCCTGGATGTAGAACTTGAAGCCTCCGGCAGTGCCCAACCCCTTCACCGGCGGCGCCGGAAAGACGCCCACCCGCGCCGCGGAAATCTCGGCCAGGCACCGCGACCGCATGGCACGGATGATGGCCAGATCAGACGTATCCCGCGACCGCCGCTTCTCGAAGGGTTCGAGCACGAGAAACGTCGATCCGACGTTGGGCATGCTCGCTCCATAGAGAACCGAGAAGCCGCTGATCGAGAGCGTGGTCGCGACGCCGGGAATCCCGCGGGCCACCTCGTCGATCTGTGCCATCACCTCGTCGGTTCGCTGCAGCGACGCGCCGTCGGGCAGCTGTGCCGAGACGATGACATACCCCTGATCCTGCAACGGCACGAAGCCGATCGGGTAGCGGCTCACGGCCATCCAGGTCAGCAGGAGCAGACCCGCATACACCGACATTACCCAACCGCTCCGCCGGAGCAAGGCCGCCACGACGCCCCCATAGCCCGAGACGACCGCCTCGAACAGCCGATTGAACAGCCGGAAGAACCAGCCGAACAGCCACTGCAGAAGCCGTTCGAGCATGTCGGGCGGCGTGCCCTTCGGACGCAGCAGGATCGCCGCCAGGGCCGGGCTGAGCGTCAGGGAATTCACCGCGGAGAGAATCGTCGAGACCGCGATCGTCAGGGCAAATTGTTTGAAAAAGAGGCCCGTCACGCCGGCGATGAACCCGCACGGAACGAACACCGCCGTGAGGACCAGCGCCACTCCGACCACCGGACCGGTCACCTCCTCCATCGCCTTGATCGCGGCCTCTTTGGGGGCGAGTCCCTGCCCGATCCAGCGTTCCACATTTTCGACGACCACGATCGCGTCATCGACCACGATGCCAATCGCGAGCACGAGCCCGAAGAGCGACAGCGTGTTGAGGCTGAATCCCATCGCCGCCATCGCCGCGAACGTGCCGACGATCGCCACCGGCACGGCCACCAGCGGAATGAGCGTGGCCCGCCAGCTCTGGAGAAACACGAGCACGACCAGGGCCACGATCAGAATCGCGTCGCGGAGCGTTTTGACGACCTCGAAAATCGAATCGGTGATGAACGGGGTCGTGTCGTACTGGATCTCGTGCGTCAGGCCTGGCGGAAACCGCTCGGCCAGCTCCGCCATCTTCGCATGCACGGCCCGGGAGCAGTCGAGGGCATTGGTACCCGGAAGCTGGAAGACGGCGATTCCCACCGAGGGCTTGCCGCCGAATCGGCAGACCTGGTCATACGACGCCGCGCCGATTTCGACCCGTGCCACGTCGCGGAGCCGCACGAGCGCCCCCCCCGGCTTGGAGGTGTCGGCCTTGATGACGATCTCGCCGAACTGCTCGGGGGACTCGAGCCGGCCGAGCGCCGAGACGACCAGCTGCATTTCCTGACCGTCCACCACCGGCTCCTGCCCGCTCACCCCGCTGACAACCTGCATGTTCTGCGTGGCGATGGCGGCGCGGACGGCCGCCGGCGTGAGGCCGCGGGCCGCAAGCTGTTCGGGATCAAGCCAGGCCCGCAGGGAGTAGTCCCGCTGGCCGAAGAGCAGAAGGTCTCCCACCCCGTAGCATCGCAGCAGTTCATCACGAAGCCTGATCGTGGCGTAGTTGCTCATGAAGACGTCGTCGTAGCGATCATCGGGCGACAGCAACTGGACCGTCAGCAGAATGTCGGGCGACCGCTTCTTGATCGTGACGCTCTGCTGCTGGACGACGGGCGGGAGCAGCGGCATCGCCAGCTGGACCCGGTTTTGAGTCTGTACGACGGCGAGATTGGCATCGGCCCCCACTTCAAAGGTGAGTGTCAGGCAATAGGCACCGTCGTTGGTCGCCTGCGACTGCATGTAGAGCAGCTTGTCGACGCCGTTCACCTTCTGCTCGATCGGTGCACCGACGGTGTCGGAGACGACGGCCGCATTGGCCCCCGGATACAAACACAACACCTGCACGATCGGCGGTGCGATCGGAGGAAAGAGCGCGATCGGCAGCCCCCCCAGGCTCACAGCCCCCGCCAGCGTGATCACGATCGAGATCACCGCGGCAAAGATGGGGCGCTCGATGAAGAAGCGGGAAATCACGGCGGCTTTGGCATGGGGTTGGCCGGCATGGGGCTGGCCTGTCCGGCAGCCTCGGTGGCAGGCATGGGCAGAGCCTCAACGGAACGCGGAGCGGATGAAGCCCCCGACGCCGGCGGCGCCGCCTCTGACAGTGGCGGCGCTAGCGGCGGCGCTAGCGGCGGCGACAGCGGCGGCGACAGGGGCGACGGGGACGGAGACGGCGGCGATAGCGGCGGCGATGACAGGAGTGGGAGGGTCTCGAGGCCGATACTCTCGGCCGAGGCCGCCACCGCGGTCACCGGCTGTCCCTCGCGGCACCGCTGCAGGCCGCGGACGACCACTCGATCCGCTGCGTCCAGCGGCCGGCCCGATTCGGTCGACTCAACCGCGACCCATGCCCCCACCTTCTGCCCGACGCGGACCTCCCGGCTACGGGACAGGCCATCGGCCCCGACCAGCCAGAGCAGCTTCCGGTCCTGATTGCTGCCGATCGCCGCCTCCGGAACCAGCCTGAGATCCTCCGGCCTGCCCAGCGGCAATCGGGCCCGGATGAACATGCCGGCCCGAAAGAGCGGCGGGCAGGGGTGCGCCGGATCGGGATCGTAGGGATTGTCGAGCCGGCCACGCATCGTGATCGTCGCCGTCTGCGGATCGACCTGGTTGTTGAGAAAATCGACCAGGCAGCGGTAGGGATAGTGTCGCGCCGTATCATCCACGAGCCCGACGTCGACGAAGAACTTCTGTCGTTCGCCGCCCGCGGGCTGGGCCTCCCCGCGCATGGTTCTCAGCACGCGGACAAGCGTCGGTTCGTCGACGTTGAAGTAGACGTGCATCGGGTTGATCGAGACGACTGTTGAGAGCGTCGTCGTGTCCTGATTGATAAGGTTGCCGACCTGCAACTGCGTGCGGCCGATCTGGCCGTCGATGGGGGAGGTGACCGTGCAGAACTCGACGTTCAACCGCGCGAATTCGACCTGCCCGCGGGCCGCCGCCACGGCGCCCGCATTCTCCTCGAGCTTCGCCTTCCAGGTCTCAAACTCCTGAACGCTGGCGGCGCCCTTGGCCGAGAGTTTCTCATACCGGGCCACCTGCACCTCGGCGAACCGCCGCTCGCCGAGTAGCCTGTCGAGGGTGCCCTGCGCCTCGGCGAGCTGTGCGACATAGGGCCGGGGGTCGATCTCGTAGAGTTGCTCGCCGGTCTTCACATACTGACCGTCGCGGAAGAAGATTTTCGTCAGATAGCCTGTGATCCGGCTGCGGATATCGACTACCCGCACGGCCTCGATGCGGCCGGTCACCTCCAGATAGTCTGGGAGCTGTCGGGTTTCGAAGGTGCAGACCGTGACCTCGGGCGGCTTGACCGGCACGGCTCCCGGAGCCGCCGGCTTGGCCGCTTGCCCGCATCCAACGAGCATGGCGACGACCACCGCCACAGCCGCCGAGCCTGGCGAGCTGCCGGTCATTTTGATGGCCGTCATTTCGATGCCGGCCCAGCAGCCGCCGGCTTCTTGCCGTTCCAGAGACCGACCCCGACGAAATACCAGCCATCGGGTGTCGACTGCATGCTCATGCCGTTCACGCCGAAATACTGCCGGATCTGCTCAAATTCCGGCAGCGAACTGCCATCGACTTTCTGCTTCCGTGGCCCCGCGTCCTGTCGCTTGCCGGCCTGCTGGGGATCGTTGTCGAGGAGTCTTGTCAGCAGCGTGCCCGCGAGGCTCTTGCTCTCGGGCAGCCGGCCGGCACGGAGGAGTTCATAGGCCGGCCGCACGAGCCGCTCCGTACGGTTGAAGGAACTCAGGGCCCGTTCATCCCCGATCAACTGCTTGAGTTCGGCAGCCACGGCCTTGTAACTGCCATCCTCGGCGACTGAAGACGATGAGCCATTGGCGAGCACGCGTTCGAGAAAATCCCTGTGCGATGCCACGAAGACGTGGCCGTGGGCCACGGCGACGGAGAGGTTTGGCCAGACTGAGTCGTTGTCCTGGCGTTCCCGCTGCCGTGTCCGCCGCCGGAGAGCGGCATCGTCGGCGGCATCATCGCCCCCGGCCGCTGGGGCGGCCTCTCGGGCCGCTGTGGGCTTGATCGTCTCCCAGATCACATTGCCTCCGGAGTCGACCCTACGGACGCCTGTCTCGCTCGTCATCCCCTTGGCGAGAATCGCCGCCACGGCTTCAGCGTCGCGGGTTTCCAGCGCGATCAGCATCCGCTCGCAGTCCGGTTCGAGGGGTGTCTCATGATCGCTCGCCACCACGCAGCGGCCACCCAGATGCCGGATCAGATCACCGCGAACGTCGATCTGCGGTCCATCCGGATCCTCCTTGAGACTCGCGATGACGTCATCAAAGACGCCCTCCTCACCGACGATGTCATCCACGAGGGGTTGCATCGAGTCGAATGCATTGGCGATATCCCATTGGAATGACGTCCATGATGCGGCACTCCCGGGCACCCAGGCCGCCGGACTCAGATCGGCGACGTTTGGAAAACAGAGCATGCGGGCGGCTTTCTGGAATCGGCCCGGCCCATCGGCGGGCCGACCGTTCTGCGGCGGGGCATGGATCAGCGTGTTGTGCCGCAGATCGACATCGCCTTCTCCAAAAAACAGACATCCGCCGACACCGCTCACGGCATCGAATCCCTGCCGCCTCAGGATGGCGACGTAATCGGGACCCTTCCGGTTTTTCTTCGGTGGATGGGTTCGCCGGTCGGCTGCCAGATAGGCCAGCGGATCGAGAAACCAACGGACCGTCGCGGCGGTGGCGGGCACGCCCGTCGCGCAGCGTTCGGCCACCTTGGCAAAGGCCGGCAACGACGCCAACGAACCGGCGGGGGTTCCTGTGGTCAGCGTGGTGCCGCTCGTAGTATCGAGCGTTGCAGCCACATCGGACACGGCGTCGTATCCGTCTCCGATGATGAGTATTCCAGGCGTGACGCGAACGGCCAGTTGCCTCGCAGTGACTTGACCGCCGGCTGTACCGCCCTTGTTTTCGCCGGCCGGAATGCCTTTGGCGTCGCCAGCCGGGGCGGCCTTGCCCGCGTCAGCCGGGGCGGCCTTGCCCGCGTCAGCCGCAGCGACAGGAATCGTGAAGGCTTTGATGAGAGCCGTATTCCGCGGCGGCGTTGCGAGGGCCTTGCCCCCCTTGGCGGCCACCCGCTCAAGCAACGCATCCACAACGGGTTGCACCGCGTCCTCATGGCCGCTGGTGTCGATGAGCGCGACGGTGGCCAGCAGACCGTCGGGTCGTTCGATCACTCCCAGGGCGATCTCCCCTCCGGCGATTTGCTCGACTTCTTCGAAGGTGATTTCGAGGGTGCCACGCAATGGGTCTGCCGATGCCCTGCCCTGCTGGCGAAGGCCATCCAAAAACGTGCTCATCAGCGGATCGAACACAAGTCCGCCCAGCGACGATCGCTCGAATCGCTTCCGCAGTGCCTGCGGATCCGCCACGCTCACCCAGACGCGAGTCGATTCCGGCAGCAGTTTCTCGCTCGGGGAAAAGGACGCCGCCTCGCAACGCACCGGGGCCAGCGTTCCTGCGACCATGGCGACCGTTATGGTGGAGAGAGCCAATGCGATCACGGCGCATGCCCCGTCCCGCCCCGCCCGGTCCTTGAACCACTGCATGCATCCCGGCATGACTGCCTCCCTGATGAATCGAACCTTCGTACCCACCGGTCTTCGTCGCCGGACTTCGTTCTGCCGTCGCCCGTCGCCGGCCTGATGCCGCACCAAGATATCCATATCTACGCGTCGTCTCTCGCTGATCTTACGAAAACCGGCTGTTCCGAAAACCTGCTGTCACTGAATCCGGCGGCCAGCGGCTCTGCAAGGCCATCACGCCTCGAGGAGGCAGGCATATGCCGACATGCCGGCACCGTAGGCCGTCATGAGCACCTTCTCACCGGGCTGGATGCCCCGCTCCATGAGGTTTTTGAGGATGAAGAGCACGGTGGGCGACGACATATTGCCGTATTCCTCCAGCACTTGACGAGTCGGTGCCATCTGTTCTTCGGTCAATTCCAGCGACTCCTCGAGGGCCGCCACCATCCTGTCTCCACCGGGATGAATCGCCCAATGCTGGATGTCACCACGGGTGAGCCCGTTGCGGGCAAGTAATTTGTCGATCAGCGGTGGCACCACGGCCCGCACCACCTTGGGAAGTTGGACCGACAATTTATTGTGGAGCTTTCCCTGCTTGTAGACATACCGCACGTCTTCCCGGAACGACGTGTCGATGCAGCCTGCGGAGTCGATGACCCGCAGCCCCTCCGGACGGGTCCAGAGCACCGCGGCAGCCGCGCCGTCGCCGAAGATGGCATTGGAGATCAGCAGGCTCATGTCGTTATCCATCTGGTAGGTGGCGGTGCACACCTCGACGGCGATCGAGAGCACGATCCCATCCGGGTTCGCATGCAGCGAATGCGTTGCCAGATCGATATTCGGCAATGCCCCGCCGCACCCGCTCCCCACGGCGTCGAACACCCGCACACCACCGTCGAGTTTCATCGCCTCGAGCAGGTAGGTCGAAACACCGGGACAGATGTAGCCGGTGCATGTGTTGACGACGAGTTCGCGAATGTCGGCCGCCGACGCCCCGGCCCGGCCAAGGGCCGCCAGAGCGGCCTGATGCGAGAGTTCGGTCGACCAGCGGGTGAAGCGTTCCATCCGCCGATCCGGGTCTTCGTTGGTCAGGGAGACGACTTCGAGTTCATTCTCGAAGGAGAGGTACCGCTTCAGAATGCTGGGATGCGAAAACACCTTCTCGAGCACGTCCATGCTGCGGTCCGTCAGCACGTCGCTGTAGAGCGTCCGCACGAGTTCCATGCATCGCGTCTGCGTGACGCTGACCGGCGGATTGGCGATGCCGACCGACGCAATCCGAACCACCGGTCTATCACTGGGGGGCTGACGCACGCATCTCTCTCTTTCGAAAATTTGGAATGGCAACGGTTTCGCGGGAATCCTTGCCGCGACTCCATACAGTAGCAGAACAGGGTGAAACCGGCTGCGCAAACACTCCCCCCGGCGTGGCCCCTTGACGGTGCGACCGGTACCGGGGCAGGATAGAGGTTTGGCCGAGAAAAAATCCGGCCCCGAAGGACTCTGAAGAGACGGTCGAAGGAACTCGCGCATGGCTGACGTTGGCATCAAATCACGGGTTGAAAACACCATCATCGACGTTTTGAAGGTCGATGCAGGCGAGTTGGGAAGCGACCGCCGGTTTCGCGAGGATCTTGGTGCGGATTCGCTGGACTCTGTCTCTCTGGTCATGGCCCTCGAAGATGAGTTCGGTGGGGCCATCAACGACGCCGACGCCAAGGCTCTGGTGACGGTCGGGGATGTTGTTTCCTACATCAGCCGTCGGGTTGACGAAAAAGCCCTGGCATGAGTCGCCGGCGGGTGGTCGTCACCGGCATCGGCATGATCTCGCCGTTGGGCGGTTCGGTTGACGAGTGCTGGTCTGCCTTGTTAGACGGGCGGGCATCGGTGGCTCCCGTGCCTGAGGCCTGGCAACGCTACACACAAACGACGTCGACAATATGGGCCCCCCTGCCCCCCCTCGACTGGCCGGCCCGCGGCATTGGCAGGATCGAGCAGATGCAACTCGACCCCAGTGGCATGCTGTCGATCGCGGCCTCGGCCGAGGCGCTTCGCGACGCGGGGATCGGCACGTCGATCACCGATGCCAAGAAAAACACGTTTCGACTCGAGGGACCGGCCCCGCACCGCTGCGGTGTCTTCATGGGAACGGGTGTGGGGGGCATCACCACGTTCATGGGCAACTTCGCCAATCACATCCTCACCCCGCTGGTGAACGGCGTCGACGATGTGTCGCTGTTGCCGCCGATGCCGCACCGCTTCAACCCCTACGCCGTGCCATCGATGATGCCCAACGCCGTCTCGGCGCTCGCGGGAATCCGTTGGTCGCTCACCGGCCCGAACCTGACATTTTCTCAGGCCTGCGCGGCGGGCACGGTGGCGGTAGGGCACGCCTTCCGCGCCATCGCCGGCGGCGAGGTCGATGTCGCCTTGTGCGGGGGCGCGGAGTATCTCGGCGATCCCTACGGCGGCATCTTTCGTGGGTTTGACATCGCCCGCACCCTTGCCTCGGCCGGTGCCGACCTGCATCGGGCCAACCGTCCCTTCGATCGCGACCGCACCGGCTTCCTCTTTGCCGAGGGCGGGGCCGCGGTGCTCGTCTGCGAGGAGGCCGAGGCCGCCCGTCGGCGGGGAGCGCGGCCCTATGCCGAGATCACCGGCTACGCGGAGACTTTCGACGCCCACAGCATCATGTCGATGGATTCTTCCGGCACGCAGATCGCTGACATGCTCGCCGCTGCCATGCAGGACGCCGGCTGCGTGCCGGGCGATATCGACTACGTCAACGCTCACGGGACCGGCACGGCCGTGAACGATGAGATCGAGTCGGCGGTCATTGAACGGCTGTTCGGGCACCGGCCGCTCGTCAACGCCACAAAGTCGTTGACAGGCCACTGCATCGGTGCCAGCGGCGGCATCGAGGCGGCGGTCACGGCCCTGTCGCTGGCACACCAGACGACCCATGCGTGTCGGAACCTGGAACAGCCGATCCGCGATCTGCGATTTGTTCGCGAGACCGGCCCCTGTGCGATCGAAACAGCCATCACGCAGTCGTTCGCCTTTGGTGGGCACAACGCCGCGGTCGTCATGAGACGCATCGGCCCTTCAATGCCGTCCGCCCGCTACTCGTCGTAGGCGACGTCGACGTCTGCCGAAACGACTTCAACGTAGTCATCGGATACGTTGTCGAACCACGGGGCGAGGTCCGGAAAATCCATTGGCAGACAGCTCAGCGGAGGAAGGGCCCGAAGGTCGAAGATGATACCGTCGTGCCGGCAGCGACCCCCGCCACCGGTTTCGGCCGCCGATCAACGCTTTTTTCCGGCCCGGCTCGGAGCCGACTTTTTCTTGACCGACTTTCTCTGAACAGCCTTCTTGGAAACCACCCTGCTCCGGGCCTCTGATTTTCGGACTGCATCAGCCGCCTTCTTGGCTACCGCCTTCTTGGCTACCGCCTTCTTGGCTACCAGCTTCTTCGCTACCAGCTTCTTGGCTACCAGCTTCTTGGCCACAGCCTTCTTGACCACAACCTTTTTGACATCCGCCTTCTTGGCCGGCAGCTTTTTTGCGGCCGCCTTCTTTTTCACAGGGCTACCCTCCCGCCGGGCACGCACGGCCGCCGCCACTTCGTCGAGAAACTCGTTGGCTGACGCCGCAAGATCGGCAGCCGAAAGCGGTTCGACCTCGTCAATGATGAACAGCGATAGTTCACCCCGCAGCTGCGCTGCCGACAGTGCCTGAAACTCGTCAAGCGACAAATCGTCGTGGTCATCGTCCTCGCTGGACAGAAATTCGAACCCGACGCGGGCTTTCGCATCCCAACCGTCAACATGGAACTCAACGCCGTATTCGCGAAACTGCTGGTTCCGGGTGATCGAGTAACCCCGCATTCTGAACAATCGGGAGAGCAGATCACAGCCTTCGGTCTCTGAAAGAAAATCAGACATGGGAGCTCGCTTGCTGGTGGAGAACGCATGAAAACGCCAGCGGAGGATATCCGATCTGACGATTCTTCGCGATGCGGCACAGAGTCTCTACCATCCGACCGCAGGCCCCCCCTGGGAGCCCGGCCTCATCTCAGAAAACGGCCTGCGGCTCAAAAAAGGCCCCTGAAAACAGGTTGCTGAAAACCGCTGGCGGTCGCTAAGCTTTTTGAGGATTCGAAGCTTCCCTACCTGTCGCGAGGATTTCCACCATGGGAAAAGGCAATAACTCTCAGAAAAACGACAAGAAGAACAAGAAGCCGAAGCAGGAGAAGGCAAAGCCGGCTCCGAAGCAGTCCTAACGCAGTGATCCTGAAACAGGCCACCCGCTCAGACAAGTGACCGCACTCGCACTTGGAAGACTTGTTACGAAGACTTGTTACTCAGTTGATTCGGTGTCTCCGGAGGTGGTTTGTCCCGAGGTAGTTTGTCGGGGCTAGGCTAGGCAGTCACAACTCTATTTTCGGCCTGACCGCCCTCGATCGGCGGTGCAGGCTCAGGTCATTCTCGACGGAAAACGCATGAAGCGGCGGGCTGTGGTGACGGGTTTGGGTGTTGTCACCTCTCTTGGTAGGGAGGTCGGTGGCTTCTGGGATCGGCTTGTTCGCGGCGACAGTGGCGTGGGGCCCGTCACGCTCTTTGATGTTTCAGGTTTTCGTGTCCAGTTCGGCGGGGAGGTGCCCTGGAACCCGGAACAGGAAAACATTGCCAACGCCAAGGAAATCCGTCGTCTCGACCGATTCTGTCAGTTCGCGATCGCTTCCTCCATCGACGCCGTCGCTGATTCCGGCATCGAGTTTGCGGGGGAGGATCCCTACCGCTGCGGCGTGGCGATCGGCTCTGGGATTGGCGGTCTCAACGAGTTTGAGACTCAGCACGAACGGTTGCTGACAAAGGGAGTGGATAAGGTCTCCCCGTTTTTTATTCCCAAACTGCTGTTGAACACCGCCAGCGGCCATGTCTCGACCCTGCTGGGGGCCAAGGGCCCGATCATCGCTGCTGCCACGGCCTGCGCTAGCGCCGCCAATTCCATCGGCAGCGCACTACGTTCCATCCAATACGGCGATGCCGACGTGATGGTCACCGGTGGCAGTGAAGCGGCCCTGACCCCGATGGGCCTGGCGGGCTTTCAAAACATGCGGGCACTCTCGTTTCGCGGAGATGCTCCGCAGCAGGCCAGCAGGCCGTTCGACGCCGACCGGGACGGGTTCGTCCTCGCCGAGGGGGCCGGCGTCGTGGTGCTCGAGGAACTGGAGCACGCCCGTCGACGCGGAGCCCACATCTACGGTGAACTCAAGGGGTATGGCGCCAGTGGCGACGCCGGTCACATCACGCAACCCGACGACGAAGGGCTGGGAGCCTCCCGTGCAATGACGCTCGCTCTCCGTGATGCCGGCCTCGATCCCGAAGCCATCCACTACATCAACGCCCACGGCACGAGCACGCTGCTTGGCGACAAGGCCGAGACCGCGGCCGTCAAACGCGTTTTCGGTAGCCATGCAAAACGGCTCGCGCTCTCCAGCACCAAAAGCCAGTTGGGCCATACCCTCGGTGCCAGTGGTGGTATCGAACTGGTCGTCTGCGCGATGACGCTCGCCCGGGGCGTGATCGCCCCCACCATCAACCTCGATACCCCCGATGCCGACTGCGACCTCGACTACACGCCGCGGTTCGCACGCGAGGCCACAATCAATGTGACGATGTCCAATAATTTTGGCTTCGGGGGCCACAATGCCTCCCTCATACTGGGCCGGCTGGCGTCATGAGGGTGGCCGGGCACGCGGCGGCTTGCGTGTTCCCAACTGTCCAGAGCCCGGCGGAGCATGGCCCGTGGCCTGCCACCCCGGTTTTCTTGCGGGAATCCGCGGCATGGTGGCCGTTGTATCTGTTCGTGTTTGTGTTTGCCGGCCGCGGCTTCCTGCCCCCTGTATGATCCTATCGGCCTGGACAGCAGGCCTGCACAGCCGGCCTCTTCAGGGGAAGGCATGCGACGACGGGGCGTCATGGAGGACGACATGCGATATGCGAACAGGGGACAGTTGAGCTGGAATGGGGCGATTCAGACGTTGGTGCTCGTGCGTCTGGGGCAGGAACTCGGCAGCGATTCCCGCATCGCCCGCGCGCTGCACGATCTCTTCGACGCGGTGCTGACAATCTGGCGCTAGGGTCTGGCGCTCGTGCCTGATGCTCGTGCCTGGCGGTCGGACGAACGGCCAACGGTGCCGTTGCGTCGGTCGGGTTTGCTTCTACAATCCAGCGGCACGATGGTCCGCGTTCCCATCCTGCCTTGTTTTGCTGTTTCGCCATCCTGTTTCGCCATCCTGTTTCGTCATGTTGTTTCATGGATCGACAATTCGAGCGTGAGGTGCAGCAGAGGCGGACATTCGCGATCATCTCCCACCCCGACGCCGGCAAGACCACGCTCACCGAGAAACTGCTGCTCTACGGGGGCTGCGTGGAAGTGGCCGGAGCGGTACGCGGCCGCAAGACGCAGCGGGCGGCTCGATCCGATTGGATGGAGCTGGAAAAGCAACGCGGCATCTCCGTCAATTCCACCGTCCTCGTGTTTGACTACGACGGGCATCGAGTCAACCTCCTCGATACGCCGGGGCACCACGACTTCAGCGAGGATACGTATCGGACGCTGATGGCTGCCGACTGCGCGGTGATGGTGATCGATCTGGCGAAGGGTATCGAAACGCAGACGGAGAAGCTCTTCAAGGTCTGCGCCCTGCGGGGACTTCCCGTGATCACCTTCGTCAACAAGGTCGACCGGCCAGGCCGAGAACCGTTGGCGATCCTCTCGGAGATCGAGTCCAAATTCGGCATCGCGGCCGTGCCGACAAACTGGCCGATCGGCACCGGCCAGGACTTTGCTGGCATTCTCGACCTTGCCTCCCGGCAGGCCTACCTGTTCGAGGGCCGGCAGGGCGATCGCCGCACCGCCGCAGAAACGGTCGACGCGGATGCCGTGGCCGCCCTGTCCGGGCACGCAGCACGGGCCTGCGAGGAGGCAGAACTCCTCGCCGGCGCGGCGACGACGTTCGACCGCGAGGCATTCCTGTCCGGTCGGCAGTCACCGGTATTCTTCGGCAGCGCGCTGACAAACTACGGCGTCGAGCATTTCCTGAAGGGATTTCTCCGCTTGTGCCCATCGCCGTTGCCGCGAACGAGCAACGGCCTACCCGTTCCAGTGACGAGCCCGAACTTCGCGGGGCTCGTGTTCAAGATCCAGGCCAACCTCGATCCGAATCACCGCGACCGGATCGCATTCATCCGCGTCTGCTCGGGCATGTTCCGCCGCGACATGGAGGTGGTGCACGTCCGAAGCGGCAGAAAAATCCGTCTGCGGCGGGCACATCGTGTGTTTGGCCAGGAGCGGGAGACGATCGAGGAGGCCTATCCCGGCGATATCGTCGGGCTCGTCAATCCGGGAGAGTTCCGGCTCGGCGACACGATCTGCGAGGGAGAGCCTGTCGCGTTCGAGCCACTGCCGAAATTCGCCCCCGAACAGTTCGCCATCCTGCGATGCCAGGACAATATCCGCCGCAAGCAGTTCCAGCGTGGGCTCTCGCAACTGCTTGAGGAGGGTGTCGTGCAACTCTTTCACGATCCGCTTTCGATCTCCCGCGACCCCATTCTCGGCGCTGTTGGAGAGTTGCAATTTGATGTCGTACGCTTTCGACTCGAGAGCGAGTACGGCACCGCCACCACGCTGCAGTGGCTTCCATACAAGCACGCGCGGTGGATCGTCGCGGGTGGGGAGGACCTTTCGAACGTCCGCATCCTCAGCACCGCCCAGCTCGTCCGCGACCAGGACGAAAACCCCGTGGTGCTCTTTCAGTCGACCTGGGATGCAGACTACATGGCGAGAGAATATCCGGCCCTGAAGTTTTCAGCGGTGCGTTGAGCCCCGTGTGTAAGGGAGCGGTCATACAAGCCCGGAGCGTAAGCGATGGGATGCTCTGTTCCGTGCTGCCGATCCCCCGGCTCACGCCGGGGGCTTGTATGGGGGAGGCGTAAGCGACGGGATTCCGTGCTGCCGGGCTTCATACAAGCCCTGAGCGTGAGCGACGGGATTCCGTGCTGCCGGGCTTCATACAAGCCCTGAGCGTGAGCGACGGGATTCCGTGCTGCCGATCCCCCGGCTTACGCTGGGGGCTTGTATGGGGGAGGCGTAAGCGATTGTGTCGGAGCTCCCCGTCGCCGGACGCCTGCCCCGGCTCACTCGGATAATTCCAGCACCTGGCCCTGGGATTCGAGCAGGCCGCGAAGTGACGGATAGTCGACATCCTGCACGGCGACGCCGGAGCGGGCCGCAAGCACAGCGGCATTGGCGGCTGCATCACCAAGCAGCATGAACACCGGCTCCATGCGGGCTGAGCCGTAGGCGATGTGGCTGGCCGACAAACAGACGGGCACAAGCAGGTTGACACACTCCGCCCGTTTGGGCACCAGCGACCCGTAGCCGATCTGGTAGGGCTGTTTCGGGTGGACGCCGATGTCCCCCTCGTTCTGCACGGTGCCCGCTGGCGTGACGTACCGACGAACATTGTGCGAGTCGAGCGTGTAGGAGCCCATTCCGATCGGCCGCTTCACCTCACGCGTACCCAGACACTCGTGTTCGGTGAGCACGTCCTCACCGAGCATCCGTCTGGCCTCGCGGATGTAGAGCTGCGGTGACCAGTGGCCGTGGTCCGCGTACTCATCTTTCGGTAGACCCCACGACTGCATCTTCGTGCGGATCTCGACCGGCACTCGGTCGTCGTGCGAGAGAAACCAGAGCAGCCCCAGCTGATACCGCGCATGGTCGTCGATGATCTCCTGCCGTCGTTCGTACGACGCATCAGGGTAGTCGTAGTTCATGCCGATATGGTCGAAGCTGAACGGCCCGTGGTTGTTGGTGTCGGTCTTGCGGTTGGGGATGGCGTCGAATTTTCTGAATACTTCCCGCCAGCCGGCGGCGAAAGTCCGCGCCAACAGCTCATACATGCCCGGGTCATACCCGGCGGGTTTCTCGAACGGCACGCGGTTTTCGGGGTGGTCGGTAAGACACATGCGGAAGCAGTAGGCCTGCACCCGGTCGTCCCCCTCGCCGCGTCTGCCCGGCGGATCGGGAGAGACCAGCGGCAGGAGCCCGCTGGCGGGATTGCCCTGCTGCTTGAAGGGATCGACCGGCATCTTCCAGTGGTGGCTGTGGTGGAGGATGCCCACCTGGTTGCCGTTCCACTCTTCGCCGTAGACGCTCTGTGCCTCACGGCCGACGTGATACTTCACACCAGCCGCAGCCATCAGGTCGCCCTCGTAGGTGGCGTCGATGAAAACCTTGCCCGCAAACCGCCGGGCGGGCCCGGACGGCCCGGCAAGCGTGGTGATCGCCACAATCCGCGGACCAGTATCGGATCCGTTTCGCGGCCCCATCTCGACGCCCTTGCCGCGGTCGAGCAGACCGCCGCGAACAACCTCGACGCCGTGCTCCTGCAGCCACTGATCAAAAATTGTCTCCGCGACATGTGGCTCGAAGAGCCACATCGAGTGATCCCCCACGTCGCTCTGCTTGACCCCCTGCCCGAGCTTGGCAAACGAGTCGCGTGGCTGCCATCGCCAGGCCCCGGGCGATTGATAATGCTTCCAGACTCGGCGGTAAAACTCCCGAGCGAGGCTGCCGATGGCGCGTGTGTTGCCGCTGTCGGTGTAGCCGAGGCCGCCACTGGAAAGCCCGCCAAGGTGCTTGTCTGGCGACACCACGATGACGCTCGCGCCAGCATGTTTTGCACGGACGGCCGCCACGACAGCGCCGCTCGTGCCGCCGTAGATCACGACATCGTGGCTCGGCGGAGCATCGCCGGAGGGTTCTGTGGCCTGACTTTTCTTCGACAACGCGGCCGGGGCGAGGGCCCCATCGGCCTCATCGCCCGCACAGAGCCCCGGCACCGCGACATACCAACAGACCGTTGCGACTAAAATTGCAATCACGTCCCAGCCCGTTTCCCGTCTTTGCATCGTCCGCCTCTCCACCCTGTTTTCTTGTTTTTCATACGCAGCCGCCAAAAGCCGCGTGATCCACCGATGATTGACCGTTGAGATAATACCGCAGAGAATCGCAGAGATTGTGTTCTGCCGATGGTCTCGACACGGAAGGTGCACTCCATGCTCTCCCCCCTGCTCCACACCTGGAACCTCAGTCTCGGGTATGCGAAACGCCTGGTGGCCGACCTCCCAGACGAACAAATGTCCTTCCAGCCTGCTGCCCAGATGAATCACGCCACCTGGGTGCTCGGCCATCTGGCCTGCACTGCCGACATGCTCGGGGCCATGATCGGCGTGCCGCCACAATCGCTCACGCTCCGGGCTTGTATGACGTCCCCATACAACCCCCAGTGTACGCCGGGATGTGTTACGATCCGCGACGAATCCCCTCTTTGAATTTTCCCCCTGCAGTCCAGTTTCCACATCTCAGTTTCCATGAGGAGCCGCCGTGCACATTGCCATCATCGTTGGTAGTCACCGCAAAGACAGCCAGTCCAGCAGGGTCGGCGCATACATCGCGAAGGATCTGGCCCGCATCGATTCTGCAACGATTGTCGACACGATCGATCTGACCGGGAATCCTCTGCCGCTGTGGGACGAAAGCGTCTGGCAGGGCGACGGGGAGCTTGGGCTTCTCTGGAAGCCCTATCGGGACAGAATGCGAAAGGCCGACGGATTTGTGATCATCTCGCCGGAATGGGCCGGGATGGTGCCGCCTGGGCTCAAGAATCTGCTTCTGTTCGCCGGCCCCAAGGAAGTCGGCCACAAGCCGGCCCTTATCGTGGCTGTTTCGGCTTCACGGGGCGGGAGCTATCCTGTGAACGAGCTTCGCACCAGCGGCTATAAAAATAGCCGACTGGTCTATATCCCCGAGCAGATACTGGTGCAGGACGTGGCCGACGTGCTGGCCGGCGAGACGCCCGCAAGCGACCGGGATACCTGGCTCCGCAAACGCATCGAGTTTGCAGACCGAGTTCTTTTGGAATATGCCAAAGCCCTCACCCCGATTCGTTCAAGCGGCCTGACCGAGCATGCGGATTTCCCTTACGGGATGTGAGGCGGGTGACACTCGAACCGCCCGCACCAAGGCCGCCTGCTCTCAGGCCAGGAAGCCGCAGTTCTTCCGCGTGACCGAATTGGTGACACTCCTCATGGAAGCCAAGGAGGAACGACACTTCCTCCCGCTACAGCAGCAGTTGGCGACTCTGAGCCCTGATGGCCAGCGTAATGAGCTGTGTATGGTACTCTTTCGTCTTGACAGTCCGCCTGGCAGCGTTGCTGGGGGCCGACCATAGAAAACCACCGAACAAATACCATGAAAGATCCGACCGTCCGCGGCGTCGTCCACCTGATCGAGGAGACCAAGACCTTCGGGCAGAAGGGCTTTCGCAAGCGTCTGGTGGTGCTCGAGCAGTCCAAGGGCACGTTCACCAACTTCATCCCCGTCGAGTTCATGAAGGATAGCTGCGACGCGGTCGACGATCTTGCCGTGGGCGATGAGATCGAGGTGACCTACCGTCTGAGCGGCCGCCGCTGGCAGCGGGACGAGGCCAGTGAGGCCAAATATTTCTTGAGCGCCGAGGCCCTTTCGTTCACAAGCGTGTCCGGGAGTGGCCGGGCTCATGACGGTCCGGTCAACACCATCGACCCGAACGACGCCTTTGCCGAGGCCGGTGACGACGACGTGCCATTTTGAGATGACGCTTTGAAGCTGGGCGTCGGGTGGCCTGCCCGTCGCTGGTACCGCCCGAGCATCGTGCTGAGGAGAACACACTCGCTCACGTCAGGGCTTGTATGAATTTCCCATACAAGCCCTGAGCGTAAGCGACGGGATTCCTGGCTTCCGATCCCTCGACTGACGCCGAGGGCTTGTATGGGGGAACGTAAGCGACGGGGTGTTCCTCGCCGGCCTACCCTGCTCAGCCCTCGAACTGTTTGAGAGCCTGAAGAGCCGCGATCGCCTTGTCCGTGCCGCCGAAAGCACCCGAGACACTCTTGGCCGCGAGGAGATCGTCGATCGAGATCTGGCTCGCCCGGCCGCCAACAACAGCTTTCTTCGTGGCAGCTCCCTCGGCGGTCTTCTTGTTCTTGCGACGCTTCCGCAGTGGACGATAGCCGGCTGCCTTCAGGGTCATCGAAACCTGGGCTGCAGCAACTGCAACGCCCTCATCCGCGAGGATCTTTACGATCTCACTCGGCCGCGGGTTTTCCCCCTTCGCCTTGATGATCCCGGCGACCTTTCGAATCAGGTCCGCCTTGCTCGTGATGGCTTCTGCGGGCTTTTTGGTGGCCTTCCCGACGGGCTTCTTCTTGACGACGGGCTTCTTGGTGGGATGGGGCTTCTTCTTCGCGGCGGGCTTCGTCGGCTGGGCTGGGCTGTCTGCGGTCATCGGGTTCATCTCCAGGGGTGGATTCGTGTCTCGTAGTGTCATCATAGTAAACCGGAAAGGCATTCGCCTGCTCCGCGGCGACAACACGCCGACGCCGCTCAGCCGGCCGGTTTGAGGTCAAGCATCGCCCTTGCCGTCAGCCGCTCATTTCGGTGTAAAGACGCAGCAGCGCCTGCGTGCCCTCGTCACCCCAGCCACCGTCCATGACCGCGTCGTAGAGCCGCTCGGCCGTCGCGAGGCCGGGAAGCTCGATGCCCGTCTCCTCGGCGGCCTCGCGGGCGAGACGAATATCTTTGACAAGATGCCGTACGAAGAAGCCCGCCGCAAAGTCGCCCGCGATCGCACGCGGGGCGAGGTTTGTGAGTGCCCAGCTGCCTGCGGCCCCTGCGCTGAGCACCTGCTGCACAAGAGCGGGATCCAAGCCCCCCGCCCGCGCGTGGGCTAGGCTCTCGCACCACGCGACCATTCCCACGGCCACGGCAATCTGGTTGGCGAGCTTGCACCGCTGCCCCGCGCCGGCCGGTCCGAGCAGCGTGGCCGATTTGCCGAGCCTGGCGAAGAGCGGGCGAGCCCGTTCGAAAGCCGCCTCCGTGCCGCCGGCCATAATCACAAGCGCCGCGTTTCGCGCCCCGACGTCGCCCCCGGAGACCGGCGCATCGATCGCATCGAGCCCGCGGGCCGCGGCGGTGGCGGCGATCCGGGCCGCGAGCGTCGGACTCGACGTGGTCATGTCGATGAGGAGTGTTCCGGGGACCGCGCGGTCGAGGATGCCCTGCCCGGCGGGCACGGCGCCGCCACCGCAATAGACCTCCTCCACATCGGTGGGCATGCCGAGCATCGTGATCACGACAGCGCTCGCGGCGGCGACACCGGCCGGAGCGTCGTGCCAGCGGCCGCCTTCTGCGACCAGCGGCTCAGCCTTCTGCCGGGTGCGGTTATAGACGTGGAGTTCGTGGCCCGCGGCGAGCAGGTGGCCCGCCATGCTCCGGCCCATGATACCGGTGCCGATAAAGCCGATGCGCAAGCGTGGGGATTGATCAACCGAAATGGAACTGGTGGTCATTGGAGACGAGTGCCCGAGTTGATGGAGTGGTTTCGCGGAGATTCGCATCCGTTATCGCACCACCCTGCCTGACAAAAAAACCCAGCATGATAATTTCCTCTCCCGCCCCATAATCCTCGGCACAATAGACTGTATTTTCCGGCCGACAATCACGCTCACTCTCGCGAACCGCACGCAAGGGTTTGTCATTCGCCGCCCCGAGGCCGCGGTTGGCGGCCGCGATCCTGTTCCCGCCGACGAGTGGAAGGTCTCGCTTCATGGCCCACCCTTACCACCATGCTGTCTCGTCGGCCAAGACCTGTCTCCCTTAAATGGCACCACTTCCAGAGCGAGAATCTGGTGGTGGGTGACGTCGTCATTGAGACACGCCAGAACGAGGGTCAGGAAAACACGTAACTGGTCGCCCGGTTCACGATCAACGCAGTGCTTGCCCTGGCGGTGCTTGATCGTCACCCGAGTGTCGCGCGCAATGATGCCCCACAGGACATGTGGGCAGCGGTGGACAACGTGGCTCAGCCGGCTGAGATCCGACGGACCGAAGAGGAAACGAAGCGAAACGATCGTCTCACTCGTATATGACTGCAAGGAGGCCGCCCGAAAGGCTGCGAGAAATCGTGATGGAGCCACATGAGAACTGGGGGTAGAGTCGTATATGGGTCATGCCACGGCGCACCCTGCCGTGGCATAACCGATCATGCATCGCTGTTCCGCGTGTTCAGCGACGGGCTCGATCGAAGCCTGAGGTACCAACCGAATGGTTACCGACGTCAAGAAACTACCAATCCAGTTCGACCGTGACCGCGTGGTGGCTTTCTGCCGCGACCGTGGCATCGTTCGCCTGAGCGTGTTCGGTTCCGTGCTCCGCGATGACTTCGATCCGGCTCGCAGCGACATTGATGTCCTGGCCGACTTCAAGCCGGAGGCAACGCGAGGCATCGGATTTCGCTTCTTCGGGTATGGCGACGAGTTGGCAGAAATCCTCGGCCGTAAGGTCAACTTCTGCTCACGACTGGCCCCACGTCTCGAGCCGACCGTTCGCCGCGAAGCCGTCACGATCTACGAGGATTCATGAGCCGTCGTGACCCGTGAATCACGCTCGCACAGATTCGTGACGCGGCCGAAAAGGCCCGGACATTGTGTGCCGCCCACACGCTTGATTCCCTTCTGGCAGATTGGAAGGCGACGGCCGCACTGGAGCGATGCATCGAGATCGTCGGCGAAGGCGTGCGGCGGCTTCCAAACGAACTCAAGCAGCGCCGCGATGATATCCGCTGGAAGGACATCACGGGCACACGAGATCACCTCATCCACGGCTACATCTGATCGACCATCGCGAAGCGGGGGTGCCGGTCGTTGTCGGCACCGGTGCCCAAAACCCGCGGCTCGCTGCCGCCCATGCTGCCCATGCCCGGAAGGTGGGGGCCGTGGGACTGATGGTCATTCCCCGCACTGACCGGGCTATCCCTGCGCGGCGTTTTGGCGAACCACTTCCTGACGGCCGAAACCCCCAATATCGCTGCTCAACGGCACCCCTTCAGCCGGAGGATCGTTGTGGGGGTGCCATTGACCGGGCTATCCTTCTTGAGTGGCAGTTTGACGCGGCCGCCATCATTCCCGGTTCCAAAGCCGACGCCGTGGCGCCGTAACCCGAAAACACCATCAAACATCCCGCGACCATGACCGCCAGCTTTACACAAATCCTCGCGGCCCCCGATCGTCCAGACATCGAACTCGTTATCACTCCTGTAACGCCTTATTTTATTTGTGATCACTACTTTGCGACTGAAATACACACGGCTTCGCCGAGATTTATTGGGCTTCAACTACAGCTTGAAGCCAATGACTTACTCCGCAACAAGAATTATTCAGCTATTAACGATCTGGATATCGTGCAAGTGCAGGTAGATCACCTCGATTTTTTCTGCCAGTTTGTTCTCCCCTTGATCGCGAAGCGGGATATTCGCATCGTGGTGATCACCTCCCAATGGAACTTACCTCAAGTCAATCCCGATTGGCCCCTAAGGCATATCTGCGATCGGACGGCCGTTGGTCACCTCATCAGGCGGAAACGGCTTAATATTCAGCAGATTTTCCGATATACCCCTGGAGAGGCACACAGTCTCGCAAGTATGTACGCCCTGACCGGCATGCTTCTGCAAGAGCTGCCGCGGCTTCATAACCGCAGGGCGGGGATGATGCTGGATCACCCCAACGTAGCACTTTGGATTTCACAGAATCCCATTTACTTCCGTCATCCAAAATACTTGCCTTTCCCATTTGGGATACGGCACACGAATCTTGATCGCTACATGCGGTTCGCCAGAGCAAACCACGCGACCGCAAAGACCTGCCGGATGGCCAATTTGTATGCAACCGTCCATTCGCATCTTGCCGCAGGTCACGTTCGAGCAACCCACCCGATCTTCGGCGTGAACAGCGGGCTATGCATGCAGTACGAGGATTTTCTCGAAAAGATTGCTGCAGCGGAATTCGTGGTCTCAACTCCAGGAGACCGAGCGGATTGTTATCGCCACTATGAATGCATTGGTCTTAACGCCATTCCCGTCTCAACGATAGGAAGAGAATATGAGGCGATATTTGGCGAGGATATGCTACGCATGCACGCTGACCAATTGGAGCAAATGCTTCTAAACGATGCGTCAGGCTTTGTTTATCACTCCCCCAATCGCGATATATTGGCAGTTGATTTCTGGCGGAATACGATTCGTTCTCGGTTGTGCAATCAGCGTGAGCGATTGGCTGGTGAGGTGACGTTCTCCCCATTTCTTGAATGAGCCAGGATGTTAGGTTTTTGAACCTTGGCATCACCAGAAAGGGTGGGTTTTCTGGATGGGAAAGAAGCATTTTACTGAAGAGCAGATTGCGTTTGCGCTCTAGGCAGGCCGAGTCGGGCACTTCGGTGGCCGAGATCATCCGCAAGCTCGGGATCAGCGAGCAGACTTTCTATCGATGGAAGAAGCGGTTCGCAGGGCTCGGCATCGCCGAGCTGCGACGGCTTCGAATCATTGAGGAGGAGAACCAGAAGCTCTTGGCCTGGGAATCAGGTGGCGAAAGCCACGTCGTCGGAAGAGCGTCCAGGTCCGCGAGGCACGTCCACCGACCGCGCAGACCAACGAGAGTTGGAGCATGGACTTCGTGTCCGCCCGCTGGTCGGCGGCCTGCTGGAACAGGCGAACGACGAGCATCAAGGCGATCGTAGCGGCGGCCAGCACCGCCGCCAGCAAGAACACCCCGGCGAAGCAGATTGCTCCGCCGCGGGCAGCAAGAAAGCCCCTTCCGATCGGAAGGGCGGATCGACCGGATCGAGACGCGCGTCGCGGGGCGGCGTGCGACCCTCACCAGCCGATCGTCAAACACCTTGCCAACCATCCGAGACCGGACAGTTATACAAGGCAAGTCGGGGCGACCCCGAACGTGCGTTCCCTGACGAGGCAGCACATTCGCGAAACGCCCGAGAAATCCGCCGGTCTCTGCCCGTACCCCTTCCCGTTCCAGATCTGGTTCGACGGGGATGCGGTGCGGGCGCGATCGGCATCTCGGCGTAGACGAGGAAGCAGCTGACGGGGACGGGCTCAAGCCCGCCCCGCTGCTCCACGCCGGAGGCATACCAATCGCCTCCGAGGTTTCTCCCATGCTTCGTTTCAATGATGACGCCGGCCCTGCCGGCAGTGTTTCTTCCTCCTCCCCTGCCCCCCAGTTCTCCGGTACCAGCAGCAGCACTCCGGCCCCCGGCCGCCGCGGGCGGGTTCGAAGCGCGGACTTCGGCATGCCCGAGCGGCAGGGGCTTGTCGACCTGGCTCGCACCTACCTCGAGGTTCAGGCCCGGCTCTGGCCCGACCTCGCCGGAACGGCCGCCGTGCCGGCGGCCGACCCCGCCACGATCGCGGCGATGGCCGACGACTTCGAGCGGCGGTTCAGGCAACAGCACGCCGAAACGTTCCGGCCAGGCGATACACCGATCGCCTGGACCGCTCTGGCGGTCGCCTACCTGCGATTCAGCGACGAGAACTCCAACCCACGGTCGCTCGACCAGCAGCTCCTCAACGTCCTGAATCGGGCCCGGCGGGATGGCGTCTTCGTACCTTGGCACTACGTTCTCGCCGACGCCGCCGTCAGCGGCACGCTCGCCTGCCGCACCGGCTACATGCTCGCCAAGACGATCGTCGAGCGGCGTGACTTGTTCGGAGTGTCGTGGTTCCTGATCGACGAACTCTCCCGCATGAGCCGCAACACGATTGAGTCGTTGCAGCACGGGGAACTCGCCGAATCGACCGGTGTCCGGGTTGTCGGCGCCAGCGATGGCTACGACAGCGCCAACCCGCAGTCCTCGCTTCTCCTGCCGGTTCTCGGCTCGATGAACGAAGCGTTCATCACTCAGTTGAGATCCAAGGTAAAGCGTGGCATGGACGACGCTTTCCGGCGTGGCGACAACATCCAGCCACCCGGCGTGGGCTACCGGCTCGTGGAGGTGAAAGATGCCAACGGCAACCTCGTGATCACGCACAAGAACACGATCGAGAAGGCCGTTGAGATCGACCCCGAGGCGGCCGAGTGGACGCGACGTGGTGCCGAGATGATCGCCTACGAGGGCAAGAGCGCGATCGATGTGGCAAGGCTCTTCAACGAGCACAAGGTGGGCGGCAAGCAGACCTGGTCTGACTGCCGGGTTCGGCAGCACTACGGCCGCGAGAAGCTCGTCGGCAAGGACGTGCTACACAAGACCAAGCAGGTCGTCGACCGGCACACAGGCAAAAAGAAGGTCATCCACTTGCCGAAATCGGAGTGGATCTGGCGGGACGTGCCGCACCTGCGAATCCTGTCGGATGAGTTAGCGCAAGCCGTGCAGCGGAAACTCGGCCTCGGCGCCGAATCCTTTGGCCGCAAGGCGAAGGATCGTAAGAAGAAAGTCCACCGCGTGGACCTCTACCCGAAGGTGCTCATCCGGCCGATCTGCGGATGCTGCGGCAACCCGATGATCCTCGGCCGATCGGTTAACAAGTACCAGAGCTTCTTCTGCTTCAATGCGAACAACGGCATCCGGGGCTGCACGAACCGCGGTTACAAGTCGGCCCGGATCATCGACGAGGCGGTGCTCAGCAGACTGATGGCGACCCTCTTCACCGACGACTTCATCGCCGACCTGACAGCCGATGTAAACAATCGGCTGGCGGGGATTGCCAGGCAGCCAATTCCGTCGACGAAGAAGCTCGAGCAGGAAATCGCCAACGAGGACCGGCAGCTCAAGCGGCTCACCGACCGGCTCGCCAAGCTGGACGAGACGCACCTTGACGCGGTGCTCGCCAAGGCGGAGAAGATGGGGCGGCAGCTTGCGGCCAAGCGGGAGCGTCTCAAGGAGCTCCAGCGGGCCGGCCGGCGGCCGAAGGTGAAGAGCGTCAAGGAAAAGGACGTGGTCGCGGCACTCACGCACCTACGGGATCTCCTGCAGCGCGACGTCAGCGTCGCCGCGCAGGTGCTCAAGGCGCTCGTAGGCGATGTCATCCTCGAGACGCAGCAGGTCGAGGGCAAGGCGAAGCCCCAGATGGTCGCCCGGTTTACGATCAATGCGGTCCCGGCCCTGGCGGTGCTCGAGCGAAATAGGCAGAAGGACCGAGACGATTTGCCCGTCTCGGTCTGGGACTCGATCGACCCAAGCCCGACCGCCGAGCCGGCAACAGCGGCCGGCCCTGCTCAGGCGATCGTTCCACTCATCTACGACCGCAGGGCGGCCGCACGAAAGCCGCGGAAAACCAAACACAAGAGTTGATTCCACAAGAAAGTCGCTCGCCCGGATCATATTGGGAAATCACCTCTATACGTTGCCTTTCTGATATGATTCGGGCATGGCCGACCTCGAGGGCTTTATCGATCAGCAGCTAGCCATGGGCCGCGGATGGTTCACGAAGCCAGCCGCATTGGCCGCTCTCCGCCAATCGCCCAAGGCGTTTCAGGCGGCTGCCACGCGGCTGTCCAAGAAAAGCAGGCTCGTCTCCCCTCGCCGGGGCTTTTATCTGATCCTTCGGCCCGAGGATCGAGTGCTCGGGGCGCCTGATCCTGCCCGCTGGATTGATCCGCTGATGAAGCATCTCGGAGTCGACTACCGGATTTCGCTCCTCCGGGCAGCGGCTTTTCACGGGTCAGCGCATCAGGCCGCCATGGTCTTCCAGGTGGTCGCACCGCGGCAGCTCCCTCCCATTGAGATCGGCCGGCAACGAGTCGAGTTCCTGTTCCACGCCCCGCAGACTTTCGCTCGCTCGAATCACTCCGAGTGGCTCAACCGACTGAAGACGGAAGCGGGGTTCGCCAAGATCGCGGGCGTGGAACTGACCCTGCTCGACATCTGCCGCTATTTCCACCGCGCAGGCGGAATCAACGGCGCTGCTCAGGCGGTCCATGATCTCGGCAAGAAGGCGAACGGTCGCATCCTGGCAGAGGCGGCGCTCGCCTACGAGAACACGTCCGTTCGCAGACTCGGCTACTTGCTCGAGCGTTTCGGGCATGCCCGCCAAGCCAGAGCCCTGCGCCCTTTTGCCGTCAAAGCCAAGTCATTCACGGCGATCGACCCATCAGTCAATCAACTGCTGCCACAGAAGGCCATGGCGGACGAGCGGATTTCAGATTGGAAACTCATCGTGAACACGGCCGTGGAGATCGACGAATGATCCCCCTGGCCTTCATTCAGCAGTGGACTGCCTCGGCTCCCTGGGCCGATCTTCGGCAGGTGGAGCAGGACCTGATTATCTCTCGCGCATTGTGCGACCTGTTCACGAGCCCGGCCCTGCGCGACCGGATCGCCTTTCGCGGCGGCACGGCCATCCACAAACTGCTCTTCCAGCGGCCGCTGCGATACTCCGAAGACATCGATCTGGTGCAAACGCGTGCGGAGCCCATCGGCGACATCATCGACGGGATCAGGAACGCATTGGCGTGGCTGGGCAAATGCAGCCGAACGCAGACCCAGCACTCGATTCATCTCGTGTTCAAGTTCTCCCCCGAAACAGGAGGCGGGGAGCCACTCAAGCTGAAGATCGAAGTCAATACGCGGGAGCATCAAAGCCGCCATAGCCTCCACACTTACCCGTTCACCGTTGAGAGCGACTGGCATCAGGCCCGCGCCGAGATCATCTCGTTTGAGCCGGATGAAATCTTCGGCACCAAGCTGCGTGCCTTCCTCCAGCGAAACAAGAACCGCGATTTGTTTGATCTCAACGAGGGGCTGATGACACGCCTGCTCGACGCCGAGCGATTGCTCGACTGCTTTCACCATTACCTCGCCCTCGAGGGGCACCTCATCAGCCGGGCAAACGCCGAGGAGAGGATGCTGCAGAAGCTCACGCGTAGCCTGACAGAAGACGTCACACCTCTTCTGCCGCCCGGCGTTCGATTCAACGACGCCGACGCCGTGAAGGCGTTCGGGAGAGTGTGGGGCGAACTCGTCTCGCGGCTGTCCGGCGAGTCGTGGAAGTCGTCGCAATCCGTCATCGAAACGATTCGCAGGACGACCATTCCTGATCTTTTGGATGGCGTGGAGCGGCGCGGCTCTGCCTGAGCCGTTAGCGGAACCACTATGGCGGGCCTGCGTCTTCCCGGCCCGAGTGTCAAGCACCAGCCGCGCGGCGCCGCTCCGCACGATACGCCTGGATCTCGGCCTCGATCTCCTCAGCCGTCATGGGAGGCGTTCCGGTTGCGGACAGCTTCTGCTGCTTCGCCTGCATCTTGGCAACACGGGCTGCCGCGAGCCGTTCGCGCAGGATCGCCTCGATCGAGCCGGGCTCAAGCAGGCCTGCGGCTGCGGCCTCCTTGGCGAGGGCATCGGGAATCGTGATTTGGACAGTGGTCATGGGACTGATTCCGAAGACGTCATCGATTGTACGCGGAAAACAGGGCGATTCGCCTACAGCGGCCCCGTCGACCCGCCCAGCCGACCATGATCCAACTGTCACTATTACTACTACGTTAGCTCAACTGGAATCGACCCGCACGAGTTGGTCGTCGATCGGCCGATTGCAGATGGGGCAATAATGTGAGAAGCACAGCAGAAGCGATTGAAGGAGCCGGCGCACACTGGGCAAGCTCAGGCCGGGATCCCCTTTTTTCCGAGCCTCTTTCGCAGTTCCACGAGGAAGAGATACGCCAGCATCGTGAGCGTGACGTGGTGATGCCAGCCTCGCCAGGAACGCCCCTCGAAGTGGTCGAGTCCCAGTTCGTCCTTCAGTTCCTTGTAGGAGTGCTCGACCCACCAGCGACGCTTCGCAAGCCGGGCAAGTTCCTTTCGGGATGCCGTGGCAGGCAGGTTCGAGAAGAAGAACTTCGTCGGCTTGTCGGCGTCGATCGGCCATTCGGCGATCAGCCAGCACGCCTCGAGCGGTTCAATGCCCATCCTCGCGCGATGGGCATGCCGGACCCGCCAGACGGCGAAGCGGCTCGACATCGGACCTCGGCTGCCCTGTCGCCAGGTGACCTTGCGGAAGGCGGAACGCCGCCTCCATGCCCAGTCGGCAACACTCCTGGTCTTCAGCGTGCCGTCTGCGAGTTTCTGCGGCCGTGTCGGCGTTCTGCCCATTGGCCCCTTCGCCGGCACAGGGCCGAGATCGGCGTTCGCAGCAATCACCCGCAGCGTGCTGTCGATGCCCAGGCACCACGGCAATCTAAGCGCATCCAGTTCCCGCCGGAACTGCGTCACTGTGCCGTAGGCACTGTCAGCCAGCACCGGCCCGGAGAATCCTTCCGCTCTCGCTTGGCGGAGCATCTCCAGGGCAATCTGCCACTTCGGACGATAGCCAATTTCAGCGGGAACACCGGCTTTTTTCATCCGCTTGGCATCCGTCGTCCACGCCTCCGGCAAGTACAGTTCGGCACCGATGCACAGCACACTGCGCTCGACCTGGAACTGAAGCGTGACGGCGATCTGGCAGTTGCCCACCTTGCCGAGCGTGCCGCTGTATTGCCGGGCCACGCCCACCGAATGCTTGCCCTGCTTGACGAAGCCCGTGTCGTCGATGATCAGCACGCCTTCGGTGCCGAAGATACGGCCGATGCGCCGCCGCATGTTTTCCTGAACCAGCGAGTCGTCCCAGTTGCTCTGGTTGATGAACTGCTGGAGCGACTGGACGTAGTCCTTCTGGGCGCGATCAATCGCGGTGAGCCGACTGGCCATCGGCTCGATGCTCTTGCGATCCCCGTCGAGCAAGAGCCCGCGGAGATACGTCGAGCACCAGTGTTTCCGCTCACTTCGTCCGATGCCGGCGGCGACGTCCTCGACGAACGCCTGCATCTCGTTCTTCAGTTTGTAAGGTCCATCGGGGATTTTTGTGGGTAGCTCCGTAGGGGAGAATGCCGCCTTTCCCCGGAGGCAAGGCGGATGTTCGACACGGAGCTCTACCAGCAGGTTCTTGGCTTGACGGCCCC
>Ga0247835_1000653_pt1 | contig 48276 bp, 47 predicted proteins | sample LaCtaG_3_FD_189912 | JGI IMG/M metagenome (GOLD analysis project Ga0247835, IMG submission 189912) | Freshwater microbial communities from meromictic Lake La Cruz, Castile-La Mancha, Spain - LaCruzMarch2015_13.5m | ecosystem: Environmental > Aquatic > Freshwater > Lake | place: Spain: Castile-La...
CCCAACAGGGTGATAATGAGCGTGTCTTTTTCTTGCTCGGTCAGGGTTGATAAATCGGGCTGCTTTTCCATGCCTATACTTTGCTTGATCTCTTACGCTTTTTCAAGGGCGGGCTGAGTAGTTACCATAATTTACTGATATTTATCAATTATATCCACACTTTATAGCTTACTCCCTTGGGAAATTAAGGCCTATATTTGAAAAGTGTTGGATATGCCAAGAACGGCGTTATTTTGATGTCTGTCAGCTCCATCCCTCATTTCGCCAACGATTCATAGCCCGCGATGACATCAAAAAGCTCTTCATCAATCGAACTCTGGCGCAAACGGTGGAACGTGCCATGCAGGTTTTCCAGCAATTCGTCGATATTTTTTTCGGCGCGTTCCATAGCTGCCAAACGGCTGGCATTTTCACTGGCTAATGACTCGGCGCAGGCTTGAAACAAGGAGATGAACAGGTATTCACGGATTAACGAGCGTAAGGTCGCCGTGCCGCCACATAGGGTTTCGGGCAAGTTTTTGCTGAGCCAAGGGATGCTTGCCATACGTTGTTGCCATGCCAAATCCAATGGCAATAAACGCTGGCTGCTGGGTTCGTAAAGCGATCCGGTTTGTGGGCGGTGATGGAACACGTATAACCGCGTGTAGCCACTTTGGGAGCGATGCGTTTCGCTATCAATTTGAATCTGCCCGACCAAAGGCGCAATCGCTTGGACTGAATTGGGGACAGCAAACAACCCTAATATCGGTAAACCCGCTACCGCCAAACGGTCATGGACACGTTCACCGACGGCCCAAACTTGCGCTTGTCCTGGTAAATCGGCAAGTGTTTGCAAGACGTAATCGGCGATTACATCATTAAACTGCCCGACCAAGCCTTGATCGGAACCGAAGACAATTACCCCGTAGGCATCAGCAACCTTGGCTTTTTCCTCCGCCACGCCCAAGATGGTGGCTGGGTTTTTGCGGAAACATGCGCCTAAGCCCAATTCCACCGTCCGCGTGTAATCCACCAAGGCCCGCACCGAGTTTTCATATTGCCCGACACTGGATGCCGCCAACGCTTTCATCGTGCGGACGACGGACTGGAGCTCTTTCGCGCTGCTGATTTTCCGGCGTAAGCTCGCTTGACTGTCGCTCATGGTTATCCGGTCATCGTCGCTTGGAAACTGGTAAGTGCTCGCCGCGCTATTTCCAGCAATAGCTTGCGGTCTTCGTCGCTTAACTGTTCCGCTGTTGCGAAACGTCCGCATACCGCCGCCGGAATATCGGTTGCGGCTTTTTGGACAACCTGTTCGGCAGCTTGCATGTGTTCAAGCGGAATAGGATCAAAAAGCCCTTCCGTCAAAGCCAACAAAATGCTGATTTGCGCGGGTACGGAAACCGGAGCGAATTCCGGTTGTTTAAAGCAGGCTCGGATACGTCGCCCATGTTCGATAATTTTTCTCGTATTTTCATCCAGTCGTGCGCCAAAGCGGGCAAATGTTTCCAGTTCCTCGAATTGGGCGTAAGCCAATTTAAAGTTACCCGCGACGACACGGTAACTCGCCCGTTGTGCTTTGCCACCGACCCGCGACACTGATTTGCCAATGTCAACCGCTGGCAGCACGCCCAATTCAAATAGCGACGGTGACAGATAGACTTGCCCGTCGGTAATAGAAATCAGGTTAGTTGGGATATAAGCGGACATATTCTGCGCTTCGGTTTCGATAATCGGCAAAGCGGTCAACGAACCGCCGCCCAATTCTTCGCGCAAATGTGTTGCCCGTTCCAGCAAACGCGAATGGATATAAAAAATGTCGCCCGGAAACGCTTCACGACCAGGTGGTCTGCGCAGCAATAAGGAAAGCTCACGGTAAGCACGGGCGTGTTGAGTGAGATCGTCATAAACAATCAGCACATCACGGCCTTTTTCCATGAAATGCTCGGCAATGCTAGTCGCTGCATACGGTGCGATATAGGCGAGTCCGGGTGGATCATTGCCTTCGGCCACTATAAAAACGGTGTAAGCCAATGCTCCTTGCTCGCGTAAAACCGCCACGGTTTTGGCGACGGCGGAAGCGCGCTGGCCAATCGCGCAATAAACGCACAGAACATCTTGCCCGCGTTGGTTGAGGATGGTGTCGATGGCAATCGCGGTTTTACCGGTTTGCCTATCGCCTAAAATCAGTTCGCGTTGACCGCGCCCGATGGGGATCAGCGCGTCAATGACTTTAATCCCCGTTTGCAACGGTACGGTGACAGGTGACCTGTCCATAATGGCGACAGCGGGACGTTCTATGGGCAAGCGTTCACAAGGGATGATAAGCCCATTACCATCCAAAGGCCGCCCTAGCGGGTCAATGACGCGTCCTATCAGGCAATCGCCTACCGCCACGTCCATCACCCGTCCGGTGCGTTCAACTTCATCACCGGAATGTAATTGCCAGTGTTCTCCCAGCAACACCACGCCGATTTCATCTTCGTCGACATTGAAAGCAATGCCATACACATCACCTGGGAATTTGACCAATTCTTCAAAACCCACGCCTGGCAGACCCGACACTTTGGCGATACCTGTGGCGACACTGGTGATCGTGCCGACCTCGCGTGGTTTCAGTTGCAGCGTGAAGGTTTGCAGCGTCTGACTTATGTCTGCAAACAACTGGTCGAACATGTTTTGCAGAGTTTGGGGTTCGTTGTTCATTCGGGCTTAGGGTCGACGTTGGTTTCTGGTTTTACCTCCGCTGGCACCAATTCATCTAGGGCTAGCACCATTGAACCTAAATAATCGGCAATGCTCCAGGCCACTTTTTGCCCATTGACACTCAACTCTATGCCAGCGATTAATTCTGCTGAATTCGTAAAATTAAGCGGGACTTGTCTTGAGAAAATGTCATTGAGCGTTTGTTGTATGGCTTCACGCTCCGCTTCAGGCAATGCAAATACGCTACGCAATAGCGCGGGTTCTGATGCAGTTTGGATGGCTTTCGTAAACAACACCTTATCCTGTGCGTCCATTGCCTGTAAGCGGCGGATGAAATGTCTACACAGTTGCGCTTCTAAAGCCGTATCGGCAAGATCAGTCAAGACTTTACGAGCAATGGCAAATACTTCTTGCTGGGTACGCTGGCGGATCGCTTGTTTTAGGTTTTGGGCGTCGCTACGTAAACTTGCCAGCCGTTGCGCACTTAAGGCATCAGCGGCTTGTTTAGCTTCATTGATAAGCCGCTGGCGTTCGGCTTGGGCATCTGCGGTGGCTTGTTCTAATAGCGCGGCACGTTGTTGGGCAAGCGCTTGGTTTTTCTGTTGGAATTCATCGCGTTCCTGTTGAGCCTCGGCTTTTTTCGCTTCAGCATCACCCAGTTCGGCTGCGATACGTTTTTCCCGTTCGTCAATGGCGTGAAGAATAGGTTGATACAAAAACCGTTTCATCAACCAGACCAGAACCAGAAAATTGAGCGTCTGCGCCCCAACCGTGAACCAATCAATCAACATGACTTACTTTCCCACAGTTTGGGCAATGACCTGGTTCCAAAATGGATTAGCGAAAATCAAGATCATGGAAACCACAAAGCAATAAATGGCCGTGGATTCAATCATCGCCAAACCGACAAATAAGGTTCGGGTGATGGTGGCAGAGGCATCAGGTTGCTGTGCTAAAGAGGTAAGGGCCGTTGAAACTGCCTTGCCTTCCGCCAGTGCCGGGCCTAGGCAACCGAAACTGGTGGTCAAACCTGCGGTGATGATTGAAGCGATAGCGATGAGGGTTATATTGTCCATGTTGTTTCCTTGTTTAGTTTATTTTTTGTCCACGAAAGACACGAAAAGCACGAAAATTTAAGTAGGTCAGGTTTACCCAAAGGACATAAAAGCGGTAGCGTAACCCGATGGCTTCAAAGCGGCAATTGTCGGGTACGCTTTCAAAAATAGGTACATAAGCGACAAAATCCCCTTATCGATAGTTATTTTTCGTGCTTTTCGTGTCTTTCGTGGACAATCATTTCAAACCTAAGCCACTGGCTCAGATTTAGGTTTAGTTCGGGTACGCATAGCAGCGGCAATGTAAACAGCCGCTAGGATACTGAAAATATACGCCTGCACCATGCCTGTGAGCAGCCCCAATAAGGTCATGACAATCGGGAACAGGAATGGCGTGATGGTCAGTAAGATGGCGATAATCATCGCGCCGCTCATCATATTGCCGAACAAGCGCACAGCTAATGCCAAGGTACGGGAGATTTCGCCAATGATATTAAAGGGCAACATGATCCACGTCGGTTCGAGGTAAGATTTCAGGTAACCGCGTAAGCCTTGGTCTTCAACACCAAACAACGGCACGGCGACAAACACGCACAGCGCAAGTGCGACCGTGGTTGATAACGATCCGGTCGGCGGCTCATAGCCAGGAAAAATCGTCCCCAGATTAGCCGCAGCGATAAACAAGAACAGCGTACCCAAAAAACTCAGATACTTCTTTGGATGAGGCAGGCCAACTTCGGCAATTTGCTGCACGATGTTTGTGACTATCATTTCCAAGAAATTCTGCCAGCGGCTACGGGTTAAATCCGTCGATAACTTGCGGGTGATGAGTTTTGAGCCAATGGTTAACACCAACATCAAAACCCAAGTAAAAACAATCGTGGCATTCAGTTTGATAAAATCGTGTTGCCAGAAAATTATTTCATCAGGGCTTAGGTGCATGGCAGGCCTCCTGTGGTAATTGGGCTTTAGGGCGGGTCAGCCAAGTTACGAGTAAACGCGCCATGATAAATCCCAATAAACACAGTAACAGCCGTTGCCAAGCATCGCCGGAGACGTAGTAAAAGCCCGCTAGAGTAATGCCCGTCCGCAAAAGTAGGCTAATGAAAAACCACCGTGCCGGATGTTGTGAGGCTAGACCTTTACGAACTGTCCACCAAAGGCCGCCGAAAAAAATACCTCCCAGCAAAACGCCAGCAAGTCCCGCCAATATCAATGGTAACGCTTCATTCATTATTATCCTCCGGCTCCTCGTGCATGGCTTTGTCTTCGCTATCCACCCAAACCCAAGCATTAAAACAACCCATCACCAGACCTGCCACCAATAAAGCTAAAGTCCACGAATGTGTGCCAGGATAATGCTTATCCAGCCAAATTCCCAATGCCGCACCTAGCAATGTCGGTACGACTACTGACCAACCGATCAGCCCCATCATTCCTAAACCCATCCAAATGCCCTGTGTACGGTGTCGCCGCGCTTTGATTTTACGCGCGGCTTTCATACCGACCTGGCTGCTCAAGCCATTACCCGCTTTATTATTTTTGTTAGCCATGACGTAACCCCATTAAACGGCGGATGAAGCCGCTTTCTAATTTTGCCATCACCGAGCGCACACTTTGTTCATGTTCGTCCAAGGTCAAAAATTCCTGCTCGACGGAATGGCGCAATTGGGCAAGATCGGCTCCTGCTATTGCCCTGCGTACCGAAACCAACACATCCTTACCCGTCTTGACCAGTATGCCTTCATCAACGGCAAGGTAGGTTTCGCCATCTGCCGATGTTTCGTAAACTAATATGCCGGGTGGCAGAGCCGCGACACAATCCAGCCGATGCGGCAACAGACCAAACGAGCCTTGGTTGGTTTCGGCTACTATGCGCAATACTTCTGATTGTTCTAAGAAAACTTGGAAAGGTAACAGCACTTTAAGGTGCATGAGCATTCTCGCGTTTAGTTTACGCCACCGTTTGTTGTGGTTTGCTTGGGCTTTTTGCCTCATCTATTGTCCCGATCATGTACAAGGCACTTTCGGGGTAATCTTTGAATTCGTCTTGTAGAATCCGCTCACAGCCATCCAGCGCATCTTTCAGGCTGACTAATTTGCCTTTCATGCCTGTGAATTGTTCGGTCGTGAAAAACGGTTGGGTCAGGAAACGCTCCAAACGGCGGGCGCGGGCGACGACATTGCGGTCTTCCGAGGAAAGCTGTTCCAAACCAAGCATGGCGATAATGTCCTTGAGTTCTTCATATTGCGCCAACGTCCGCCGAATGTCTTGCGCCAAATGGTAATGGCGTTCGCCGACAATGCCGGGCGTTGCCATTTTGGAACTGGATTGCAAAGGGTCAATGGCAGGAAACAGGCCTTCGCCTGCCCGTTTGCGTGAGAGCACGATGGATGCGGACAAATGCGAAAAGGTATGTACCGCCGCCGGATCGGTAAAATCATCGGCGGGGACATACACCGCTTGAATGGAGGTGATGGCGCCGGTGTCGGTATTGGCTATGCGTTCTTCCAAACCTGATAGCTCCGTCCCCATAGTCGGTTGATAACCCAAACGTGACGGCATCTGCCCCATCAGGCCAGAAATTTCCATACCCGCTTGGATAAAGCGGAACACATTATCAATCAGTAACAAGACATCGCGATGTTCGTCATCACGGAAATATTCCGCCATGGTCAGCGCGGCATGACCGACCCGGAAACGTGCGCCTGGCGGTTCGTCCATTTGCCCGAAAATCATCACCATATTCGGCAACACGCCCGCTTCTTTCATATCGCGGTACAACTCTTCGCCTTCGCGGCAACGCTCGCCAATCCCGCAAAAAATGCTCACGCCTTCTTGATGACCAATCATATTGTGGATCATTTCCGTCAGCAGCACGGTTTTACCGACCCCCGCACCACCAAACAAGCCCGCCTTACCGCCCCGCTCCAAAGGCATCAGCACATCAATGGCCTTGATGCCAGTTTCAAACACTTCCGATTTGGTCGAACGCCGTGCTAACGGTGGCGGCGCATTGTGTACCGAACGCCATTGCACATCCGTTAGCGCGCCTTTACGGTCAATCGCATTACCGAAGACATCGAACATCCGTGACAGCAAAGCCTTTCCGACCGGAACTGTTAAATGTCCGCCCGTATTTTGTACAGTCATGCCACGGGCGAGACCTTGCGTCGGTGTTAGGGCAATGCCACGCACATGGTGGGCATCGCGTTGGGCTAACACTTCGATCAGAATGTGGTTGTCTTTGCCCGTGCGCAGTAAGGTGTAAATCGCCGGCAAATGCTGAGTAAATTGTATATCCACAACACTACCACGAACTGCGGCTATCACCCCGGAATTCACCGCCAGAGCGGTCTTGTTTTCCATGTTATCTCCGGCTAACTGGCGATGCTGAATCATTTTTTTGTCCATTAGGCCCAATCCTCATCTCAATCCCGTCTACTTGGATAATCATACTCGCTTCCCGATATAAATCTTCGCCAAATATCCGGTTATCACGCAAACCGATACGGACATTCCCGTTGAATTGGCTGCGTTTAGGGACAAAGCCATACCTAGGCATTTTCGCCGGATCAGCACCTGCCAACACCTTGCCCGCAATTCGCCTGATTTAGGCAACGAATTCGTGATAATCCGCGCAAAATCAAACAACAAGCCGCACTGTCGTGTCCGATGATACTGAAAATTAGGGGGGTTCTGCTTCGGCAACTTGAGCCAAACTTTGCACCGTGGCATACGGACGAATCGGCGTCGGTCCAAACCGCTTACACACCACGTGCCACCAGCAATTCGACGGCTTCGCGCAGGCCTTTACTTTCTCGGCAAAAATGTGGACGATCTAACACGTAGCCAACATGTTCATGGCATGATGATTTCGTTTGGGCAATTTTCAACTAACTTATCAACAGCATATGTGGAAAACTGATTATCTCGGAACTTAGTTCACGGTTATGCCCAAAATCTGTCATAACAGTCAACAACATCCCAAAAAGGAAATATGATGTACTATGCCATTAATCACCAACAGCATAATTCCGCAACGAAGAAATGAAGATAAGCTTGGCTTTATTATTGGATTGTTTTTGGAAACTGCGCCCTTGGGTTTTATGCTTTGCCTGCATGGTCATGGCTGCACCAATTTATGCCGCCGACCCCCAACCGTATACGGTCATGATTGCCCAAACGGGGGATGCCGAGTTGGATCAAATGCTTAAGGATTCATGTACGTTAATCAGCCTGAAAGACGCTGCCCCAGTCGGCTCATTCGCCATGGTGTCCCGCGCCCGTGCCGATGAAGAACGCTTTATAACGGCGTTGCACAGCCTAGGTTATTATGAAGGCAAAGTGCAGGTTAAGATTGCCAACAGGCCGCTGGATGACCGCGGGTTGTACGACACCATTGATTTTTCCCCTGCCTACCCTCCCATATCGGTACAAATTACCGTCGAACCAGGGATTTTATACCACATACGCAGCCTGGCCATCGACGGCAAAGTGCCCGTTGAAGCTAAGCAATGGCTGGAACTAAAAGACCAAGTCCCAGCCCGCGCCGCAGTTATCCAACGTGCGCGGGAAAAATTGCAAATAGCTTTACATGAACACGGCTATGCTTTGGCGAAAGTCGATGAACCCGTCGGGCGTTTACTGCCTGATACCCATGAACTGGATGTCACTTATCACGTCGAGGCTGGCAACCCCATCACCTTGGGCAAAATTGCCGTCAAGGGACTAAACCAAATCAGGCAAGACTTTGTTGACCGCCATTTGCAATTGACCCAAGGCGATCCGTTTAAACTCTCAGATATTGAAAAAATCCGTCAGGATTTGCAGGCCACTGGCGTATTCTCTTCTGTCCGCACCCGTATTGGCAAAAGTTTGGATAGCCAACAACAATTGCCAATCACCTACATCGTAAGCGAGCGTTTACGTCACACGACCCAACTGGGTGCTGCATATTCCACCGATTTAGGGGCCAGTTTTTCCAGTTTTTGGCAAAACCGTAATTTGTTAGGTTTTGGTGAACAACTCAGTTTCACTGCCGGCATCACCCAGCTAGGCGGCAATAGCACTACGGGCATTGGCTATAATGTGGGGCTGAACTTTATAAAACCGGACTTTCAAATACGAAACCAAACTCTGCATGTCAATTTGGCGGCAATCAAACAAAGCCTGATTACCTATGATCAAGATGCAATATTGGGCGAGGTGCTGTTAAGCCGCAAATTAACTCCACGTTGGACGGGTAGCGTGGGCATAAGCCTTGAGCAAGCGACCATCACCCAAGCGGGCGACACCCAAGACTACAGCTTAGCCAGTTTGCCCGTCAGCTTAAAATATGATAGCACTAATAATTTGTTAGACCCGACCAGCGGCAGTATCATCACGCCATCTGTGACCCCCGTAGTCGCCTTAACCGGAACGGAAATCAACGCTTTCATGATAGTACAACTGTCCGCTACGACTTATCTGGACTGGCATAGCCAAGGCCGAAGTGTCTTGGCATTGCGTGGGTTTCTGGGCAATATTGAAGGTGCAGGGCGTTTTGACTTACCGCCTGACAAACGTTTTTATGGCGGTGGCAGCAATACCGTGCGCGGCTACCGTTACCAATCCATAGGCCCGCAATTTAGCGACGGTAATCCCCAAGGCGGTAAAGCGATGGCAACGGCGACGATTGAATTTCGCCAGCGTATCTTAGAACATTACGGTGTTGTCGCTTTTACTGATGCCGGTCAAGTCAGTCCCGACACACTCTTAACATCTGGTGATTGGCGTATCGGTGCCGGAATCGGTGCACGTTATTACACCAGTTTCGGGCCTTTGCGCTTGGATTTTGCATTGCCGGTCAACCAGCAATCCAATAGCGGTTCATTTGAGATTTACATTGGTCTCGGGCAGGCTTTCTAATGGACAAAAATCGACGCTGGTTTGTATTGGGGCTGATTTTACTTTGCGGGTTACCGTTGCTATGCGGCTTGTTGCTGGGCATCGCCGCCAACACCGCCAAGGGGCGCATTTTCATTACCAACAGCTTGTCGTCACTGACCGGCAAGCAATTGACCGTGACCGGACTGGGCGGGCATTTTCCTGAGCAGTTAGAGATTGGCCGCATGGTTTGGCAGGACAACAACGGTATGCTGACCATAGATAAACTGGTGCTGGACTGGCAGCCTTGGCAGTTAATGTCACGCGTCGCCGACATCAAGCGGTTGCTGATAGGCCATATCGAATATGTCCCATCAAACTTAGAAAATGCTGATAAACCACCGCCATCCTCGTGGTCATTACCGTTAGCGATTAATTTGCAAAACTTACATATCGAACAACTGGATTTATCAGCGATGGCCGGGCAAGCCATCATTTTGAAAGCCGACGCTTATGCGAATTTGGCTTCATTGGCCGAGGGCAGCTTCGGATTGTCACTCCGGGGTAGCCAAAATACGGGGAATTACACCTTGAAAGGCCAGTTTAACAAAAACCATATCAGCCTACGTGCGCATTTAACAGAACCAGCGCAAGGGTTACTCGCGGCATTTTCAGGGCTGAAAGATTCCCAACCATTGACCTTGACCGCAAATGTCGATGGCCCGTTGTCGGCATTACGAACCCATGCTTATTTAGCTTGGGGTAAGCTCAATTCTGAATTACGAGGTACGCTCAATGCCCAAAACCAGCAAGCCGATTGGCAAATATCCGCCACAGCACCCGCAATGCAAGCCCATGCCCATCTTGCATGGCAAAGCCTGAGCATACTGGGTACATTACAAGGGGAACTAAGCAAGCCCAGCATCCATGCAAACGTCGATATGAAAGGGCTACGTTCCAGCGCCATGGGGGTCGGACACCTAAACCTGTCGCTACAAGGCAATACCGGCCAGCTCGCCTTAACTGGCACGCTGGACAAACTGACACTGGCAGAGCCAACAAACGATTTCTTGCAAGCACAAACCTTAAACTTGCAAGCAGGCATCCGGCTCGATCAAGCTCAACGCCCAATGACGGTCAAATTGCAACATCCTTTGTTCACAGTATCCGGTGATGCGACCCTACCAGACCAAGGCCAAACCCAGGCTCAATTGTTGTTTGACTTGCCCAATTTGAAACCGCTGGCTGCTTTGTCGGGATTGGATTTGGCAGGCAACAGCAAATTGAGCCTGAAGGCACGGCAACGGGATCATTCCGCTGACATCACGCTAGATGGAGGTTTGGCAATCACTGGCGGTGATCCAGTGCTGGTGAAACTGTTAGGTACTCAAACCAGCATAACCGCCGCGATGGCGGTGAGCGGGTCGGATATGGCTTTGTCGCGATTCCAATTAAATGGTAAGGCCATCTCAGTGCAAGCCAACGGCAGCCTTAAAAACCAGCTTGCCCAATTTAAGTGGCAAATTGGCCTTAGTGAGCTAGGTGCAATCGCCGAAAAAATCAACGGCAAACTGGTAGCCCGTGGCCAAATCAACGGCCCGCTGGACGATTTCACGGCAGTTGCCGATGTTTCTGGCGACATGGCAACGCATTCATATCCGCGCCAACCCGTCTCGGCTACATTTAAAGTTGAACATTTGCCTAACCAAGCCGTCGGCCAGCTCAGTGCCATGAGTGTCTTGGCAGGTTCACCATTGGTATTGGCGATGGATGTCAAACCCCAAAACAACCAGTCTTTGCAATTCAACATAAACCGCGCGGACTGGAAAAGCCTACATACGCAAGGGTCGATGAATCTGGAAAAACAAAGTACCTGGCCGATTGGAAATTTGGCTATTTCGGTAAAACGTCTGGAAGATTTCCGCACCTTGCTAAACCAGCCTTTATCCGGTGCATTGTCCGCGACGCTAAAAACCACCCGTCAAAACCAGCAAGACATGGCTTTTCTGAGCGTTGCCGCCAGCAATACCGGATTGTCAGAAGACCTGAAAATTGCCAGTTCCACACTGAAACTAACTGTCCGTGACCCGATCAACAAACCTCACTTGGTCGGGCAGCTTAATCTTGAGGGTTTGGCAATCGGCAAGTTAAGCGGTGTTACGAAATTAGATTTCAATGGCACGCCAAGCCAGCTAGGTTTGCAATTATCCACCACCCTAAAGGACCTAGCAGGTGCACCGCTAAAAGCCAGCAGTAACGCCCAGTTCTCGGCAGCTAACCAAGAAATTGAAATTAACGGCTTGCACGCCGATTGGAAAGAACAATCCCTGCGGTTGTTGGCACCTACTTTCATCACTTTGTCCGATGGACTGGCAATCAAACACTTACGCCTAGGTTTGGACGATGCGGTATTACAAGCTGATGGGCAAATCAGCCCTAAGCTAGATTTAACCGCAAGTTTGCAGAAAGTTTCCCTAGCTTTGCTGAAAATAGTAAAGCCGGATATTAAAGCGTCCGGTACTGTCTCGGCAGATGCTAAATTGCAGGGTTCCATCGCACGGCCTATCGGTACCGTGACAATCAAAGGGAACGATATGCGGCTACTGTCGGGCAGCGGGGATGCCCTGCCCTCCGCCCAGTTTAACGCCAACGCTGAACTGGACGGCAGCAATGCACAAATACTGGCTAAACTCAAAGCCGGAGAAAATGCAGAACTGACCCTGTCCGGCCTAGCCCCGCTCAATGCCAATGGCTTGTTCGATTTAAAAACCACTGGCTCTATCGAACTGAAACTATTCGATCCCTTGCTTACCGCCAATGGCCGCAGGGTACGCGGACAGATTGCCATCAACGGCGGCTTAGTCGGTACGCTGGCAGACCCGCAAGTGACCGGAACCGCCAAGCTAACCAAAGTTGAAATACGTGATTATGCCATCGGTGCCAATTTGACGGCCATCAATGGGCTAATCACGGCAAAAGGCGGGCAATTATTGGTGGAAAAACTACAAGCCCAAGCAGGCAAAGGCTTGATAAATGTCAAAGGCAGCATCGACTTGCTCAAAACTGGTGTGCCGATTAATCTGACCCTAACTGCAAAAGAGGCAAAACTGTTGGCAAGTGACCGCCTGACAGTAATCCTCGGAGCTGACTTGACAGTACGCGGTTTGGCTGCAGAAGACCTGCTGGTGCTTGGTGCCGTCAAAATCAACCGCGCCGACATCCGCATCCCAGAATACCTGCCTGCAAATATCGCCGTCCTTAAGTTGCAAACCCCCGGAAACCAAACACCCCCGCCTACTACCGCAAATTCAGTTGTCAAACTGAACGTGATTGTTTCAGCTACTGATAAGATTTTTGTAAGAGGGCGAGGTGTCGATGCCGAACTGGGCGGCACGGTGGGGATACGAGGCACGGTGGACAATCCAAGACCAGATGGCGGTTTTAAAATGCGCCGTGGCCAGTTTACGCTAGGAGGCAAAACATTGACTTTTTCTCAAGGCAAAGTGGGATTCGACAGCGGACGCTTGATTGACCCGTCGCTCAATTTTGTCGCCAACACTAGCAGCGACAATATCACGGCGACTCTGACCATCAGCGGGACTGCCAACAAACCCAAAATAAGTTTAAGCAGTGTACCCGACCTTCCTCAAGATGAAATTCTCGCCCGCTTGTTGTTTAACCAAAGCGCCAGTAGTTTGAGCGTCTTGGAAATCGTACAAATTGGTTCCGCGGTTGCCACGTTGTCAGGTGCAACTTCCGGTTTTGGCGACCCGCTAGATAGTGTAAGGCAAACCTTAGGGCTAGATCGTTTGACCGTCGGGGGCAAAAACACCTCGGTGGAAGCTGGCAGCTATGTAGTACCAGGCGTTTATTTGGGCACCCGCCAAGGACTCAGCGGCGGACCGCAAGCAACCATCCAAATTGATTTGACCAAACACATCAAACTCGAAGCCGCCGTTGGTGCAAGTTCCACGTCAAACAAAAACGCCAATCCTAATAGCTTGGGGGTGATTTATCAGTATGAATATTAAGCCGCCGTTTGTAGTTGCCGTTAGGTTGCATCCACGAAGGTTTCGAAGCCGCTATAGCCACTAGAAACGTTAAGTAACAGGTCGCTTAAAGTGCTACAGTTGCAACAATCGCGTTCCGGTTCGCGGACAATACCAAATAATTATTTTAGGCTCTACATGGGTTTTGAGGTCTTTTGTCCGTTAATAAATATAGCGACCATAAATCCCCTCGTCATTCCGGCAGGGAATGCCGGAATCCAGTTTACAGGGAGGTGAACGTTAATAATCCTGCAAAAATGACAAAATCGAACAAAAAAATGAACAATTCGGTCACTTTTAACCGTACAAAATTGGGTAGATGCCATCCGTGGCATCTGGATTCACTTCGTGCTTTACAAGTCGCTTACGCGGTCTAACGACTTCGGCAATCCCTGCAGGAATGACGGGTATTTTGATGATCGTGATGTTTACAGCGGTTCACCGTACATCATTAGCAAAAAGACCTTGAAACCTATATAGAGCCTTATTTTATTAGCCGCCAATATCTATTTAAAAGGCCGGCCTTTGGCATCTTTGTTAATGTGTCCGGCAATAATCAGGAAGCCGTCAATAAATCCCCATGCTATGGCAACTGGCAAAAAACCAGCCAATCCAAAAGCCAGGGTGATGACAATTTGGCGCAAGGCTAAAAGGTACTGGCCTAGATACAGCCGATGTATCCCTAACGATCCGAGTAACAGCGCCAATACTGCCGCCAAATATTTGTATTTGATTGGTTTCGGCTTTTCCAGATACGCACCGACCAAGTCAATATTTTTTGCAGTAGTGTCGTCGGCATCAAACTTGACATCATCACCCTGTTCAGGTGGAACTTGTGCCAACCAATCGTCTATATGAAAAGCAAAAAACTTTTCTTCGTTTTTGATGACGCCTGTTTGGGTTTCTGGATCATAACTCTCAATATGGCCAAGCATTTTTTCTTCCCTCCCATTTATTATTGTTATTTTTTTTTAACTCAAAACACAAACCTAATTAGTGCTTATTCAATCGGCAAGCGCACTGCCAAGACGTCACATTTGGCGTGATGGAGTATGCTATTGGCAGTTGAACCCAACAACAAGGCCAAGCCGTGGCGTCCATGCGAACCCACAACAATCAAATCGACGTTTTGTTCTTCGGCAACACGGATGATCTCCAACTTGGCGCTACCCATTTCCAAGCATACGGTATCTTTGGCAACACCCAGCGTTTCCGCGAGTTTGATCAATTTAGCTTTGGCTATTTCCATCAATTCATTGGCCAAATCAACCTGATAAGGCAATTCCCCACCATAACCGGCGTCAACAATAGGCAAACTGTCCACAACATGGATGATGCTGAGTTTAGCTTGGTAACTGGCCGCCAAATCCCTAGCCCTGTCAATAACAACATCGTCATGCTCAAAAAAATCTACCGCCAATAAAATATGCTGATACTTAGACATGCTCACCTCTCTTTAATTAACGTTTGATATTTCAGGAAAAAGCAAAGCCATCACTTTATAAGAAGCCAGCAAATATAACAACGCCAAACCCAAACTAAAACCAGTCGGCTTATCTAAGGCGTGGTGCAAGATATGCCCGACAACGCCCCAATGCCAAATTAGGATTGCTACCATCAGGAAAAACACGGCAATTCCTCCCTGCCCTATGATCATGGTCGCCATAACTGGCAGAGAAAAAAAACTAAGCAAAGCACCAGTACCCAACAATGCCGACGCAGTTTGCTGGAATCGTGCCAGTTTGCCAAAACAGTACAAAATAAAGCCACTAAGCACCATTTCCAAAATAATGCCCGTAATGGCTTGTAACAATGCACTTAAGCCGCTATTTTCCATAAACAGCATTAAAAAGCTGACCAACGCATTGATAGCAATAAATAAATACAACAAAATAGCTTGATATGGCAAATCTTGAGGGCCTTTTTTGAACAGGCAAATTTCGTATAATCGTTTTATAAGGTCAAACATATTTGAGTTCCTTGGGCGTTTGCCTGCCCTGTTTTGCCACTAAAACGGCTTGACGACCGCTAAAATCACAATGCCCAACAAAAACAACACCGGAACTTCGTTCATCCAGCGATAATAAACATGGGAACGGCGATTGCGGTCATGTTTAAAATCCAATAGCCACACGCCGCAAAAAACATGGTACACCACCAACAAAACCAACAGTGTCAGTTTGGCATGTAGCCAACCGCTGCCAGAGTAAAGCTCCCACGCGTAGCCATTTAACATCCATACCCCAAAAATCCACGTCACCACCATACCCGGCGTCATAATGCCAAAATACAGTTTACGCTCCATCACTTTAAAACGCTCAATACTGATGGCATCGCTGCTCATCGCGTGGTAAACAAACAAACGCGGCAAATAAAACAAGCCGGCAAACCACGTCACCATAAAAATCAAATGTAGAGCCTTTAACCAAAGCATAATTATCCTTTCAAAAATGTGTCAATGGCGTTACGCATCGCTTGGTCATCAAACAGCCCTGTATATTGCAAAGCAATGCGTCCATCCGGCGCGATTAGGAAAGTGGTCGGCGTCAATGCCACTTGCCCAAAAGCACGGGCATAGTCGGCTTTCAAGTCCAACACCACCGGATAAGGCAACTGTTGGGCCTCGCTCATGGCAAGCACATGACTGGGCGGATCATAGTACATGGCTATCGCCAGCAACTCCAAACCACGGGCGTGGTAAGCCTGATACAGCTCCAGCAAATGCGGGATTTCTTTGATGCAACTTGGGCAATCGGTCGCCCAAAAGGTCACGATGACAGGCTTGCCACGCAGGGCTTTCAAGTCTATCTGCTGGCCGATGATGGTGGTCAAGGTCAATTCCGAGGCGGCAGCTAAAGGATGCGGCATATTGATTGCGAGCAGCCCGATTACGATGATTGCCAAAAATAATCCTGTCAGTTTTTGTGCCAATGTCATTATCTTTATACTATCCAAATTTATTCACTGACGTTACGCTTTGTCCACGAAAAGCACGAAAATCACGAAAAAAACCACTAACACCTTCGTGAGCACACAGCGGCAACTTGAAATGGCCACCTAGCCTTTTTACGCTTGGTAACGCAAGCCGGAGTGGATTTGTTCCAATAGTAGTAGGCGATTCGTTACGTAACGTTTTCAGTGCCTATAGCGATTTTGAAACCCCGTCCCGCCCCAACCAATCAAAGCCATATAAATGCTCAGGGCCCTTTAGTGCTTTTTCGTGTTTTTCGTGGACAAAAAGGAAGTCGTGCGTAACATCAGTTATTCAGTGATTGCCGCCATACAAAACTGGCCCGTCACTTTGCCAACACATCCACAAATCTCTCAAAATAACTCAAAGCTTGCAAACGCTGCTGACTGAGGGGCGATAAAATGCCTTTGTCCAAATAAGCTTCTAAAGCCAGCAAACGTTGATATTCCTCATCAAGCCCGCCGGATTTATATAAGGCATACCAGCGCTTGACATGCCAAGCATGGATCGGTTTGCTGCCAAAACTTTGCTCCAAATTTTCCAAGCCTTCGCCATTATTGATGATTTTCCGACAAAACTGTTCAAAACCGCGCACCGGAAAATGCAAAATCTCAATGTCGGAGGACGGTTTTTTACGGTAGGTTTGCCAGTAGCGCGGCTGAATGTCATGGTTGCCCTGCACGACTTCCAAATAACCTTGGCGGGTTTTATAAATCACTTTATTAGGGTAGCGGTACAACAAAAAAGAACGCCAACCCACCTCATTCATCACTTTATGCACAGATTTGATGATCGGATTGGCAACTTCATAAACCACATCCTCTGGAAAGCGTTCATGGCCGCCTTTATTGGCAATCAACATATTTCTGACCGGCACCGACAAGACGTCAAACTGATTATTAAGATACAGCTCAGTTTTTAATGAACCACTATTAGGATGCCAGAGTTCATCGGCATCGGCATGGAAAATCATATCCGCCGCAAACGCCGAATAAGCCAATGCACCCATATTGTTCACCCAAGCGCATTGTTGGAATATCCGGCTGGATTCATGGATCAGATGCACCACGCCTTTTTTGGCATATTCTTCCAAAATTTCCGTCGTGCCGTCACTGGACCCGTTATCTGTCACGACAATAAAATCGACACCGTGATCAAGGTGGAAACGCAGGTTGCCTTCGATGACATCGGCTTCATTTCTGACCAATAAAGTCATAACTAAGCGTCTACTGTCTAGGAAGCTGCAAGGATAACCAGACATTTCCAAAGGATGGGGCTGCTCATGGCTGTTTGCGGCAATCTGGCCCAATAAGCCCCAAAAACTCAACATGCGGTGCCTATAGGGATAAACTACCAAGATGGGCGACTGCCTGCGCAATACTTTTCGCTGGCAAGGCATCATCATGGGTTATTAATATCAAGCTCTGTTTCCCGACACGACGGGCTTCGGCCAGGTTATCGTGCATAATCATGCCCTCAAAAGCACACTGCCAATTGATGGTATTGGCAGCCAAATAACGGTCTTCAGGAAAAATAAAAACAAGTGTGGCTTGTGGATCATAAATCACCATTTTCTCCATTTCATTGCCGCAGGGTAGGCGCAGAATAAAACCAACTAAATGCCCATGATTGGCATGCAGCAAATCACATAAGAAATTAGGGCGTTTCATATCACGCAAAGCCGGTTTATTTTCTGGATATAAGGGTAGTTCCCGGCCTGCCAATCCGTAATCTATGCTACCGCCGCGAAATACTTCTCCATAACAACAAATGTCCGGCAAACTGTTCAGCACTTGCCTTAATGGCTCAAGACGCGCCCCCGGATAACACAAAATGACAAAATAAGCTTGCTTGTTCCATTCCAAATCACCGTACCACGCATCCAATTGCCGGCCGATGATACGGCGTCCAGGGAGGCCGCGCCACTGCACCGCAATAAAATGTTCATAATCCGCCAATTGTTTCGACAATACCTTGAACGGTTTAACGGTTACCGCAACGTTGTCAATAAAGTCGTCCAACCGATCCCTTAAAGCCGTTGCCTGCGGGGACAATTTCCTTGCAAAAAATGCCCCTTGCTTGACGAGAAAATCGAAATGGTCGTTGTAAAACACCAAAGGCCTACCTTGGTGGGAGAAATGGTAAAAAGTCAGGCTCCGGGAAACTATACGTTCCCGAGGAACTAAAGCGGCAACTAGCGTGGGGAAAAACAACTCATCCGGCACCCAGGTTCTGGCAAAAAAAGCGCGGATTTTCCGACCGCGGCCCGTCTGCAAAATCATTTGTAAAGTAGGCCACGTCAATGCCCACCACTGCGAACCCAAATGGGCTTTAAGCTGGTCAGGAAGCTTACGTTTGATGCCCAATTTTTTCTGAAAAGACACAACAAAGCTGAACAGCTTAGGATGGTCACGCCAGTTAATCCAATGATAATAATGATAACGTTCCTGTACCAGCCCATCCACTACCCAGGAACTGATTTCCGGGTCAACACATTCGATAAATTCTAGGCCAGCACTTTGAGCGAGAAAAGCCTTCAAGGTACTGACCGGTTTGATAGGATAATCAGCGCCGCTCAGCAACACCACGTAATCAAACACCTCGACCGATTGTTCCAGTTCCACCAGGCACGACAAGGTGGCTTCAACCATCGACCAACGCCCCCACTCCACCGCAACAGGGCGGGCAAAACGCAGACGCGAACGGGTTTTGGCAGTGAATCTGTCGTGTGCGGCAGCCAATATATCAAAAGGATTTTTTTTATCCCAATGGACAACCACCAGATCATCTTCCGACAGCAAACGCTCAACTAAGCGGAACAGATTTTCAGTATCATCATGTGCCAAAATAATAAATGCCAATTTCATGCTCAAAACCAACGCCCGATATTCATAAGCCCTAAATCAACACACTGTTGCCAATTCTTAAAACGTGCCGAAGCCGAAGTCCATAAACTCACCTTGTCATTCAAACCAGAAAGGTAGCGGTTATATTCAACCGAACCCGCGTAATGCTGTTTACGTTCCAATTCTTCTTCAGCTTTTTCCCGAAATACCGCCAAATATTTAAAATGCAGCAGACAGCCGGTGGGTGCCAAGGTATCGGAAAAATGGGGATTATTCAGCCGGTTCGGCCAAACGATATGCGTGGAAGCGATGTAAGCATAATACCAACGCCATTTCACCAGCACGGTTTTGTTCAAGGCCGGGGACAAATCCGGCTGATCGGCAAAAAACACCCGTCGCCGGACACCGCCGCGTATCCACCATTCGCCGTAATTTGGACGCTTATCCTGAAAATAACCGGTCGCATCGAACCACGGACAAACATCGAGCGGATTCTGCCCTGAACTATATAAAGCGTCATCCACAAGTCCTTCGCCATACATATCCAGCATCACGCTAAAAAATGCCTGCTTGCCTTCCTGTTCAAGGTAGTGGGCCAATTCCCGCACAGACCGGGTATCGCAATAGGGATACACCAAAAACTCATCAGGATCCAGGGTCAGGCACCAATGCCCTGAGCCATATTTTCGGAGCAAGTAATTTAGCCAATAGACACCGTATTTAGCCTCTTTATAACTGGCACGGGTATGCCAGACAGAGCAATCCGACGCCGCCCCGATGACATCGAGGAAACCGTCGCTGGAATCATTATCGACAAACAAAAAATGATTAACCCCTAATTTTCGGTAATAATCTAAAAAATAGGGAATCCGCACGGTTTCATTACGCAGCACGATAAACGCCAACACATCATCGGCTTTAATGTGCGATGTCCGGTCATTCACTAATGCCAAATCACCAGCATGTTGGCGGGCTTTCTGATAAAGGGAAATGGATTTTTTAAGAAACCGGAGGATTTTTTGCATCACATCGCACTGACAAAATCGGAAGTAAAATAATTTTCCAAAAACCGATATTGCGATTGGAACAATTCTGAAAAATAAACATTAACCTCTGTTGGCAGCTCATACGCACGTGTCTCATGAACTTTTTTATCAAGCCCCGTATAGCCATCCCAATGCCTGACACCGACAAAATTTTCAATTTGTTGCAACACGTTATCCGGTTGTTGGGCAATATGCTGAAAAGGTATGAACAGCATGCCCTCCGATCCAAACTGCTGTTCCCAACGGGGAATATAATCCGCATAGTTGCCACGGTTAAGCATTTCCGGAGCAGAAGCCAGTTTTAGCCATTCTGCAATCTCCATATCGTTACCTACACCTCGCCGTTCGGCATTCATACGCAATTGTGACAAAGCCCTCGATACTGGATCACGGATAATCCAGATAATTTTCACATCGCCCAGCAATTGTTTAACATAAGCAATCCCTGCATCACCAATGGCGCAATATTCCGGCGTAATATCGCCCAAAATTTTACCGTTGGCGGCTTTACGGTTAAAAGCCCGCCGATACCAAGCTTCTGTAAACATTGGCTTGGATGCCATGGTGGCAAGATAACGGATGAAGGCAAAATCAACTGTTTTTGCTTGGTTAAGATGGTTTTTAATGATGTTCTTGGTGGTATGTTGGATATGCCATTGAGTCCATGAACGGTTATCTGGGCAATATAAATGGTCGAAATAATGGAGCTCTTTTATCGGAGGCAACCAAAGCCCGGGATGTTGGCGCAATTTTTCGTTAAGCCAGGACGTGCCTGCTTTTTGCATGCCTATGCAAAGAAAGGAAGGTAATTGGTTCATACAATAAATTTTTGAAATGCCCTGCAAATTTTCAAATTACTTTACATCTTATTTGATGACAATTTAACTAAAAATACCTCCTGATTAGCAAGATGCTTAAGCTAAGCCGTCATATCGGCATCTTATATCTTGATTCTGATTCCCCAAAGAGCCAGAATCCCCCGACTGATCATCGGGAGGATGTCGGAGGAAGTCGCGTTTACCCGGGTGTGATTAAAAGTGTTGGGAATCCATAAAATCCTACGCAGCCACAGCGGCAGACAAATTGTCCCAGTACCTTTGCCAATCACTATTAGCCCCCACAACACGCAGTGCCAGCATTGGCTGGACATTAGTCTCTTTCCACCAAGCCCCCGATAATTTTAGCCGTTGCTGGATGACATACCGGTGCGCACTTTCGATTTCGCCTGAGCCGATGGGCAAACTTTTTTCTATCGCGCCTTTGTAATCGAGTTGGTCAGCGCGGTTGCTTAGATAACGGTGGCAGGCGCGTACCGGAGCCTTGTCGCTTTCAATGGCTTCGGGCCTCCAGGCAGGATGCCAGGTTTTCGATGACAGCCACAAGTTCATTGTTTTTCAAAAGGCCTTGCTGGGTTTCCGTCCAGAGCCGGGGGCTGCCTTGAACGTGTGCCATGGCCAACCGTGTTTCCACCCAATGCAGCTTCTTGTTTTTCCTTTTGTCGCCCTCGTCTGTCCTTGCTGTGGCTATTGGCAACATGCACCCGTCCGTCTCGACAATCTGTTGCAGGCAGCCAAGCGTTGTTATGGACAATACCAACTTTTCCCGTTGCATCTGCATTTGTTGCCCGTGATGTCCGGTGACCTTGACGGCCGTGCTTACCGGCATTTCGATGCCATAATGTTCTTGCAGTTTTTTGGGGACTTGCCCAAACGCATGGTCGGCCCCGAAATCGGTCATTACGCGCTGTAATGGCATTGGGCAACGACGCGGGCCAACCCCGGCGGACGCTGAAAACGGCCTGGACCGTTGTTCGAAGTAACGAAGCATGGGCCCCATGGCCATGATTGTTCCAAAGGTAGTATGCCAACAAACTTTTTTCTAGTGCCCCATGTGGGTATTACCGTCACCGTGAAGTTCGGGTTGTTGTTCACGTAATGCCTCCGTCGCTTCCTGGGCGGCCTTTTCGGTCCAACAACGCAGGGCGTCGCTGCCCATCTTGCGCAATTCCTCAATGACATGGCGCTCGGCATCATCAGCTTTGGTGAAGTCTCCGGCTGTGTTTTCAACCACATGAAGCAAGACTTCCATTCGCTCACGTAGCTTTGGGTGTTGGTTAAGGCGGCTGATAAAAATCAGATCTTTGTTTGTGTCCACGGGCTAAGTCAAGTTAAATAATGGTATTTTACAGAATCCCCATGCTTTTAATCACACCCCGTTTACCCTAAGGCTTAAAGCTTCAGGGTAAACGCGACTTCCTCCGACATCCTCCCGATGATCAGTCAGGGGATTCTGGCTCTTTGAAGAATCAGAATCAAGATATAAGGGTAAGCCGATATGACGGCTTTGCTGAAACAGCTTGCTAGTCAGGATGCTTTTTTTGTCAAATTGCTTGCCGTGTTCACCTTCATGCGGAGCAAACGCGGCAAATCTTTCCTGCTGCACAAGTTTTTTTAAACCTAAAACCCGCAGCTAGTCCACGACCCGAAAAGCGCGAAATGTGTGTTGATCTGGCTATTTTTCCTTGGGGTGACGGTCTAGCGTTTGGCATCTCTATGCAAATTTCGCGTTCAATAAGCCTTGTTTATCATGGAAGAACTGATTTTTCTGGCTTAAATATAGTTCTCATAACAGGCATTAATAAAAAAAATCGGCGATTTTGAACAAAGGCAAACCAATTAATAGCGGTGTTCAGTTGCTATCTCGCTACAGCTCCCTATAATGTAAAACTTGCTTTCAGGTTCCAGCGGATTTATGTCCGCTGGTTAAACGGGAAGTCGGTGAGGTTTTCCAAATCCGACGCTGCCCCCGCAACGGTGATTCAGTAAAGGCTAGTCAAAATACCACTGTGCTTCGCATGGGAAGGTGACCAGCCAGGCCCACAATGCCACTGATAAGCCCGGAGACCGGCCTAAAAGCTTATTCGGCACAGCGGCGGGCTGTCTGCGAAATAAGGCCTTGTCATGCTTATGGGTGTGGGTTCTTGTTTGTGGTCGTTTTCGCGCTGTGACTTCTATTCACGATGCGCGGGCGGCGCTGAGGATTCCATGAACCATCTTCCACTTTATCTGATTTTCCCTAGCCTTTTTTTTTCGACGCAGTTATCTGCCGAGGAAAGCCAAGACCTTAAACCTTCCTACAAAATGCCTTCAACGAAAGCCGCCGTAAAAAGCTATAACGTTGAGCCGCACAATAAAGCCCTACTTTCCCCCATCACCGTAACTGCCAATTCGTCGGTTGCCGATGAGTTGTTGTCGCCAAAATCGGTGACGATTTATTCCCGTGATGATATTGCCAAAAGCGGGGTCAGCAATTTGCTGGATTTTTTTAAATACAACACGGAAATCCAGGCCGACCCCAGTTCTGGTAATGTGCTAAACCCCAAATTGTCGATGCGGGGGTTTGGTAACGGAGATGGTTATCAAAACATCAATGTGATAGTCGATGGCGTTTCGTTTAACCAAATTGATATGGTTCCGCAGCAACTCGGTTCAGTGCCGATTGATTCGATAGAAAAAATCGAAGTGGTCAAAAGTGCGGGCACGGTTTTGTATGGTGATAACTCGGCGGCGGGAACCATCATTATCCGCACCAATAATTCGTTCGACAGAAAACCCTTTTATGGCTCGGCACGGTCGGGTTTTGGGACTTACAACACCAAGCTGAACCATATTAATCTGGGTTCCGTGAATGGGATAAATGGTTTTAAGGTTTTGACGGACGGCAATTTTTCGTATTTGGATTCGGAAGGCAAGAAGCCAGTTTTGCCGGATGGCGGCAAAGACACCGCCGAGAATCTTAACGGTAAGGCAACGCTGGGTTTGCAAAAAGACAATTTGGAAATGGTCACGTCGTTTATCAAAGACGATGCCAATGTGGTCTACACCGGTGATATGACCTTGGAAGCGTTCAATCAAGATCCGAACGCCGCCGTCACGAAAGGCAGCATCAACAATGTTTATAAAGAAGACTGGGTCACGGCATTAAAATACAAGATTAACGATCATTTTAATCTGGCTTACACTTATGGTAACAAAGCCAAGGACTCAACCTTTTTTACCCCGCTGTACGCTTATGGCAGTTTCCGCCATTACCAAGGCGAAGACCATCGCTTGACCTTGCAAACCGTTCAGGATGATTTTGTCGTGCTGACAGGGTTTGAGCATAACGACAATTTAAGGGCCGATTCGGACGATGTGACGGCAAAAGAAAATATTTCCGGTTTTATTTCCGGCGATTATTTTGTCAATGACCGTTTATCGCTGAATGCTGGTTTCCGGCAAGCGTTTATCCGCTATAACCTTGACAATGATGCACAGGGTACGCATTTGTCGAGATCGGTTGACCCCAGCAGTTATAACGCGGCGTTGAATTATTCATTGGCTAAAAATGACGCCTTGTTTTCCAGTTACGCCCATGCCTATCAATCCCCCGATATTGACCGTTTTTTTACCACGGTTTACGACTTTAATTTTGTGCCGATGGGGACCATCTATAACGGTTTCATAGAGACTATGACGATGGACACCTATTCGGTGGGTTACAAACATTTGGAAGACGGATTTAAAGTGAAAGCGGAATTTTATTATGCCGATTTGGCAAATGAGATTTACTTCAATACCTCCAGTTTTACGAACACCAATTTTGATTCCTCTGCCAAACACGGTGTCGAGCTTTTTGTTTATAACGATTTTACTGTGTTTTATAGCAGCATCAATTATGTCTACACGGCAACTGATGCCAAAGTCGGTCTGCAAAGCTTTCAAATTAGTGGTCAGCCAGAACATGTTGTGCTGACGACGATAGGTAAATCGTTTACCAGTACGCTATTGCCGTTGCCGTATCATACGCTTAATTTTTCCCATAAATATCAATCGGATAGTTATGCCCAAGATGATTTTGACAACTCGCTGGGCAGGCAACAAGCTTACAACGCCAGTAGCTTGAATTATCAATTGTCTGACCATCGTCACTGGACGGTAGATTTTTCTATCCTCAATATCTTTGATGTGGCGAACGGGCAATTTGTTGATTTTGGCCAGAATTACGCCGTGGTTTATCCCACCAATTACCAACGCACGTTCCAGGGTTCGGTCAGTTACCGTTTTTAAGAAACGGGCTGCCAGCACGAAAACGCGCTATTTGTTACACTAAACAACATTTATTTTATTTTGGAGAAGGTTTTTATGAATTTAACGGCTATGAAATTAACATTCAACCCGGCAATCTTGGCATTGCTCGCACTAATGACATTGACGCGGTTATATCATTTTGGCTCGGCTTGGTCTTTGCCGGATGCCACGTTGGCGGTATTTTTCTTGGCGGGCTGGTATGTCAGCAACCGTGTCTGGTTGGCAGGATTGTTGGTGGCGGCAGGATTGCTGGATTATTTGGCGATCAACCAATTTAACGTCAGCGATTGGTGTTTGTCGCCCGCTTATATTTTTTTAATCCCAACTTACAGCGTGATGTGGCTGGCGGGGCGTTATGGTGCAAAAGTTACCATGTCTGGCAAACGGGAACTGGCGGTTTTTGTGGGTTTGGCGGCTGTGGTGGCGACGTTGGCATTTATCATTTCCAACGGTAGCTTTTATTTCTTTTCGGGCCGTTATGCGGAATTGCCAGCCGCTGATTATGCGTTGGCGGTTGCCACACATTTTCCGGCCTATTTGGGTACGGCGATGGCTTATGCACTGGCAGGATTGGCGGTGGCCAAGGCCAGTGGGATTTTGGGGCAGATTTCAAGCCAACAAAAAGCGGTTTAATCATGAAGATTGGCCTGGCAGGTTTTGCAAACCAACAAAAACCTGCCAGGTCTAGGTGGGTTATGCGATAAACCCGTAATCCGCCAAAGCGGTGGTGGCGGTGTTGCCGATAATCGCCAACTGGGTGAGTTCGCTGGCGCTGACCAGCGCGTCGGTATTGGCGGCAGTAAACAAGAACACCCCCGATAATCCACCGTTATCCACGGCAAACAAAACAGTTTTGCCCAGTGAGTATCCCGCTGTTGCCGAACCGATGGCGGTGGCGGCACTGGTGGCGTTGATGGCACCGGCAATATTTTGCTGCATGATCACCAATTCCGCGCCATTGGCAAAACCACCGCTGCCAGATGCCCTTACCGTTCCGCCTTCCACCAGCAGATCACCGTCCCCGATACGGATACCTAACTGGCTGATTAGCACCTTATCGCTGGCAATGGCAAAATCGGTGATGGTGTCAAAGCCAATTTTGCTGTTCAAGATAAACCTGTCGGTATTTGCCCCGCCCGTCAGTCTGTCTGATCCTGCCCCGCCTTTTAAAATATTGCTGCTGCCGTTGCCGAACAAAAAATCATTGAAATCACTGCCGCTCAGGTTTTCAAAATTCAGCAAAATGTCCGTACCCGCACCAATGGTGTTTTGGGCATTAGATTTGGCGATATTGACCGTCACACCTGCTGTGGCATAGGCATAAGATACTGTGTCTATGCCATCTAACCCGTTGAGCGTGTTGTTGCCGGAAGTTCCAGACAAGGTGTTGGCTAGCAGGTTGCCAGTGCCATTCAGTTTACCAGAACCTAATAAGTTGAGATTTTCTAGGTTGGCGGCAAGCGTTAAGGAAAAGGTGCTGTTGACGGTGTCGATACCGGAACGGTCACTGATTTGATCTTTAACATTGTCGACATAATAGGTGTCGTTGCCTTCGCGACCGTTCATAGTGTCTGCACCATTGGAACCATTCAGTACATTGCCCAAGGCGTTGCCGATTAATACGTCGCCATTGAGCTTGCTACCCGTGAGGTTTTCAATACTGACCAAAACATCGCCAGTGGCATCACCGCCACTGGCTGTATTCTCCCAAAGCCGGACAGTCACTGCGCTTGCGGAATTGAGATAGCTGGCGGTATCCAGGCCACTTCCGCCGTCCAAGGTGTCATTTTTGGGATCATAAAATCCGGGATTGTTGTTCATGCTGCCACTGGTCAAAATGTCGTCACCTGCGCCGCCAAGCAAGGTATCGTTGCCACTGCCACCGAATAATTGGTCGTTGCCCGCCCCGCCGAAAAGAATGTCGTTGCCATCCACACTGTTGCCGTCTGGGTTAGTGCCCAAGTAGCCATACAACTGGTCGTCGCCTTGTTCCCCAAACAAACGGTCATCACCCAACCCACCCGACAGTTTGTCATTGCCTAAGCCGCCGAAAAAATCGTTATTTAAAATATCGCCAGTGCGGATGTCGTTCGTGCTTGCGGTAGAGCCGATGAAATTGCTGGCGGTCAGAGTGCCTGGCAGGATACTGTTAATAAATAGTTTCGAGTCATAGCCATTTACATGATATATGAGAATTAAGCTACTGACAGTGGAAATGCTGTTCAAGGCTTTGACGGTGTCAAAATCGCTGATGCCTAGCGAAGACATATCAAGTTTGTCAAAACTAAGGTCAAAATCCAAAATGCTGTCATTTTGGTGATTGTTTTCAGCGTGAAGGATAAAGCGGTCACTACCGGTGCCTCCCGTCAAGAAATCGGAACCCGCGCCACCATCCAATTGATCATTACCATCGCCACCAAATAATTGGTCTTGTTGATCGCCTCCAAACAATAAATCATTACCAGAACCCCCATACAATAAGTCATAGCCATCAGAAACCCCATTGATTGAAGCGGCGGTATTGCCATAAAGTTTGTCATCACCCGCTTCCCCGAATAAGCGGTCGTCACCCAAGCTCCCCGCTAGGGTATCGTTGCCCAAGCCACCAAAAAAATCATCTTTTAGGCTACCACCGGTTAAATTGTCATTTGTGGTGTTGGTTGAGTAAATAAAATCGCTGGCAATAAAATCATCTTTTAAGACATCTAACATAACGGTTGAAAAAGTGGCATCGTTACGGTAAAAACCAAAGCCGCTGTTTCCTGTCCCCGCATTGCCAAATAGGGTTTGTATTGACGCAAAATCAGCGATTCCCCATTTTGAAACGTCGATGCGGTCAATACCCAATTCGAAGTCATTGATTTGATTATTCGCCGCTGAACTTTCCTTGTTGACAATAAAAATGTCCTCGCCTGCGCCACCAATATAAATGTCGTTGCCATTGCCGCCTTCCAGCTTGTCATTGCCGTTGCCGCCCCTGAGTTCGTCACCCCCGTCATCACCGCGCAGATAATCATTGCCGTCATTACCCAACAATAAATCATTGCCTCCAAGTCCGTATATTTGGTCATCGGCATTACTGCCATCAATTTGTTCACCGTTATTTGTACCCGTTTTATTCGCCATGATTGGTCGCCTTTAAATATAGATGTTAGAGGAGGACAGGAAAAACTTAAAAAAGTAAGGGTTCATCATAAAAAATACAAAAATAAGCTAATCCTAAAGGAGTTTTAGACAGAAAGTTTTTATTTTACTTGGTAAAATGCTTACAGACCCTTTTTAAACCGCTGCGAAAACGAGTGAATTATGCCAAATAAAATATTTAAAAAAAGCCAGCCCTCTTCGACCATCACTTTAGTTCCCAATTTGGGTATGGATGTCGATGATATTGTCGCTGATTTTAAACGCAACTACAGCCATCGGCTGGGTAGGGACAAAAACTGCTGCTCACCCCATTATGCTTATGAAGCCTTGTCATTGACGATAAGTGACCGATTGACCGAACGCTGGAAAAATACCCAAAGCGCATACCGTGAGCAGGATTGCAAGCGCGCTTATTATCTGTCGATGGAGTTTTTGATGGGGCGTACCCTTAGCAACGCCATGCTGAATCTGGGTATATCCGATGCTGTGGAAAAAGCCATGTATGAACTCGGATTGGAAATGGAAGAACTGATCGAGAGCGAACCGGATGCCGGCTTGGGCAATGGCGGTTTGGGGCGATTGGCGGCGTGCTTTATCGACAGTTGCGCGACCTTGCAATTGCCGGTGACTGGTTATGGCCTACGTTATGAATATGGCATGTTCTGCCAAGCGATAGTCAACGGCGAACAAATCGAAAAACCTGACCACTGGTTACGGTTTGGAAATATCTGGGAAATTGAGCGTTCGGAATTTTCTTACCGGATCAAATTTGGTGGGCATACCGAAAGGCATATTGATGAAAATGGCAACACCCGGGTGTGTTGGGTGGATACCCATGATGTTTTAGCCATCCCTTACGATACTCCAGTTCCTGGCTATCAAAATGGCACCGTCAATACCCTACGTTTATGGAAAGCCACTGCGACCGAAGAGTTTGATTTGCAGGAGTTTAACGCAGGTGATTATGCCGAATCCGTTGCTGCCAAAAATACCGCCGAAAACATCACGATGGTATTGTATCCTAACGATGCCAACGAAAATGGCAAAGCCTTACGTTTGCGCCAGCAATATATGTTGGCTTCCGCCAGTTTGCAGGATGTGATGACCAGTTGGATAGGCCGTCATGGTCATGATTTCACGCACTTTGCCGACAAAAATTGCTTCCAACTGAATGATACCCATCCAAGTATCGCTGTTGCCGAATTGATGCGCTTGTTGATGGACATCCACGGCTTGACTTGGGACGTCGCATGGAAAATCACCCGCAATACCATGGCCTACACTAACCATACTTTGCTGCCAGAAGCATTGGAAAGATGGTCGGTCACACTGTTTAAACAGTTGTTGCCACGGTTGATGGAAATTATTTTTGAAATTAACGTCCATTTCCTTGCCGAGGTCTCCGCACATTGGCCTGGCGATAAAGACCGTCTAAAACGTATGTCCTTGATTGAAGAGGGGCATGAACAACAAGTGAGGATGGCTTATTTGGCGATAGTCGGCAGTTTTTCGGTCAATGGTGTGGCTGAGTTGCATTCAAAATTGTTGCAACAAGGCTTGTTCCGTGATTTTTTTGAACTGTGGCCGAAAAAATTCAATAACAAAACTAATGGCGTCACGCCTAGACGTTGGCTGGCCAATTGTAACCCCGCACTTGCCAAATTGCTGACTGAAACCATCGGTGAAGGTTGGTTGACAGACTTGTCGCTACTAAAAAAATTGGAGCCGTTTGCTGAGGATAAAGCCTTCCGTAAACGCTGGTATGACACCCAGCAGCAAGCCAAACAACGCTTGATTGATTTTAAAAAGCAGGAATTGGACATTGATTTGAATGTCGATGCCTTGTTTGATGTCCAAGTGAAGCGCATCCACGAATACAAACGCCAGTTGCTCAATGTCCTGCATGTCATCCATCTTTATGACCGCATCAAGCATGGCGATACGGCGAACTGGACTAACCGTTGCGTCTTGATTGGCGGTAAGGCCGCACCTGGCTACCACATGGCGAAAAAAATCATCAAGCTGATCAATAACGTCGGTGTGGTGATCAACAACGATCCAGACATAGGTGATAAATTAAAACTGGTGTTTTTGCCTAATTACCGTGTTTCTGCCATGGAAAAAATTTGTCCGGGTGCGGATTTGTCCGAACAGATTTCCACTGCCGGCAAAGAAGCTTCCGGTACAGGCAATATGAAATTTATGATGAACGGCGCGTTGACCATAGGTACTTTGGATGGCGCGAATATCGAAATTCGTGAAGAAGTCGGCGATGAAAACTTCTTTTTGTTTGGCTTGACCGAAGATCAAGTCGAGCAATTACGCCACCATTACGATCCGATGGCTATCATTAACGACAATGAAGGGTTGAAGCGGGTCATGTATCTTTTGGAATGTGGACATTTTAACCAGTTTGAACCGGGCATATTTGATACCGTGATTGATTCCTTGAAAAGCCCTTCTGATCCTTGGATGACGATTGCGGATTTTGCCAGTTTTATCGATGCACAAAAACGTGTGGAACATGCTTACAAAGATAAAGACCGCTGGATCAAAATGAGCATATTAAATTGCGCGAACAGCGGCAAGTTTTCCACTGACCGCACTATCAACGAATACAATCAAGACATTTGGCATTTGACACCAGTGGCGGTTAATTCGCTTTAAGCAATTTTAGTACATTCCATATTAGCCAGGAATTCCTGGCTAATATTTCCCTAGACGAAAGAGTCAGTTCAATAATAATTTCGGATGTTTGAAAAAGTGGGAAACTTAAGCCCGTTAATTGCCCGACAGTTAAAAATATATTCATCCATGATTCGTTCGACTAAGGATTTTGTAATCATTGATTTTTTTCGCAGATTCCGATTTCCTGTCATTTTCTTAGCCATGCCTTGGCGATAAGCTGCTTAAGTTGGCGTTGCAATTAAACATTCGTGGCATTGAGGAAAAAAATCTGTAAATCATGCCCCTCCATAAAATGCTTGTTGCCGCCAAGCTTCGTAGCTGATAATGGCGACAGCGTTTGACAAGTTGAGGCTTCGATTATTGGGCATCATTGGTATTCTTAAGCGATGTTCACGAGCAATGCTGTTAAGCACGTCAATAGGCAGGCCCGATGTTTCGGAACCAAAAAGCAATACATCTCCCGTTTGAAAAATCATTTTGTCGTAGGATTGGTTTGCCTTAGTGGTGCAAGCGAGAATCCTCCTGCCTTGCATGGCTGCAACAAACTCAAAATAGTTTGGATATTGAGATACTTTAGCGAGATCATGATAATCGAGTCCGGCCCTTCGAAGATTTTTTTCCGCCAAATCAAAACCCAATGGCCCGATCAAGTGTAGGCAGAAGCCATTATTGGCAGTTAAGCGTATGATGTTACCGGTATTAGGCGGCACTTGGGGCTCAAAAAGGGCGATATGGAACATGTTTACAACCGAAAGCGTGGACTAATAAAAGATTGGTAAGATTGACCTAAGCGGGAAACTGGGTTTATTGTTCCGATTCTAAAGCAGATAAAAAGCCAATGGCTGAATTATTTATAAAGATAAAATCAGGTTTGTTGGGAAGCGGGGATAGGCGGTTTTTTAATTTTGCCCATTCAGCTTTATGGATGGGTAGGCTGTATAGGTTTTTCTTTCTTATAGGAATCAACGATGTGGATTTTTATCTTTATAGTGGCATTACTGTTTGTATTGGGTAGCGCGTTGTTATTGTTACGTTCGGCAAAAACACCAAAAAGTCCCAAACAACTAAAGTCCCAAGCTTATGATGACGATGATAGTGGTTGGTAGGCTAAACTCGCTCCGCCTCAAACTAACGGGTTATGCACTTTTGATACGAATTCGCCCGTGCCTTAAAATTTTTAAGACTGCAAAAACTACATTGAACCTAAAGTATTAATATCTTGTACATTAATCCGTTTTATGGACAAAAAAGTCAGCTTTTTAATATGCGGCGTCCAAAAAGCCGGTACAACTGCATTGTACACTTACCTTAAATTGCACCCTAAAATTTGCATGGAAACTCAAAAAGAAGTGCATTTTTTTGACAATGAAACTTTTTTTCCCAAAAATCAGTCGATTATTCCATTTATCACACTAAATTCCTCCCAAATCCGACACACACCTTATTAGGCGAATGCACCCCCATCTACATGTATTGGCAAAACGCACCAAAACGAATTTGGCAATACAATCCTGAAATGAAAATTATCATTATTTTAAGAAATCCAATTGAACGGGCGTTTTCACATTGGAACATGGAGCGAAGCAGAAATGCTGAACACCTTAGCTTCTGGGATGCCATAAACACTGAAAAACTAAGATGCCAAGAAACCCTTCCATTACAAAACAGGGTTTATTCTTATATTGACAGGGGGTTTTACATTAAGCAATTAGAAAATATTTGGCGTTATTTTCCAAAAAAAACACCCTGATACTTAGACATGAAGACTTGAAAGAAACCCCAGAAATCACAGTCAACCAAGTTTTTGAATTTTTAAACATTGAAAAATTATCAAATTTTACTAAAAAAATTGTATTTTCGAATAGTTATGATAAAAAAAATAAGCCCCCAAGAAAGCGGTTATCTTCTCGATATTTTCCATGATGAAATTGTTAATTTAGAGCGCCTGTTGAACTGGGACTTTGCCAATTGGAAAAAGCATGGATGAGAAAATAACAAAAAAATATTATTTTTTAGAAATTTTAAAGGATTTACCGGAGGGCATTTAAAGGTTTGGAATTATTTCAACCACTTTATTGCTAAGGCGACATCATTCCATTGCCTGAATTTGGCACTTCGGCATTGAAAGATCGATCAATTCAATGAATTTAACCACTCCTGATTATCAGCCAACAATGATCTCCTCCCTTCCCGTTTTATACAGCTTCCGCCGTTGCCCTTACGCCATGAGGGCAAGATTGGCTATTGTCCAAGCCGATATTTCTGTCGAACTTCGGGAATTGGCATTAACATCCAAACCCCAGCAACTATTGGCAATATCACCCAAAGCCACGGTACCGGTTTTGCAACTTCCTAATGGCGCGGTGATTGAAGAAAGTTTGGAAATTATGCAATGGGCGTTAAAGCAACATGACCCGGAAAATTGGCTGGCAGTTGCTGATGAAGATTGGCGTTTAATTGCCTGGAATGACACAGAGTTTAAATACTATCTGGATCGCTATAAATATGCAGACCGCTATCCTGAATTTCCGGCGCCGTATTATCGGCAGCAAGGCGAAATATTTTTAAACGGGCTTGAAAACCGTCTGGCCTACCGTAACTATTTGTGCGGGAATAATTTTTCCATCGCCGATGCGGCTATCTTTCCGTTTGTCAGGCAGTTTGCGTCTGTTGATGGGGCGTGGTTTGCCGCTTGCAATTATGCAGCCCTCAAACTTTGGTTGGATAAATTGTTGGTATCGGAATTATTCAACGCCATCATGATGAAATATCCGGTTTGGGAAGCGGGTTCCGAACGGTTTATTTTGCAAGGAAAAACGAGGCTTCAAGTTTAAAACGTATCCAGCCTGTCACTTCATCCCCAACTTTAAACCCGCGCTGCAAAAAAACACGTTGTCGCAATATTGCCCCATCAATTGAGCGGCTTTCCCTGATAAATCCACGAACTGCCGTGCCAACGGATTATCAGGAATTATGCCCAAGCCCACTTCGTTGTGCACCAAGACCCAATCGCCAGGCAATTGCAACACGGTTTCCAATTCCACTAATATTTCAGTTTCAGAATGCTGGTGATACAGCATGTTGTTCAGCCACATCGTCACACATTCGATCAATGCCGGGGCTTGGCATGTCTGTAATGTTTCCAACAGTTTTACCGGTTCTTCCAAGGTAATAAACAAATTTTGCCGACGCGCTTTATGGTCGGCGATACGTAGGCGCATTTCGTAATCTAAACATTCCGTGGTTGCCAAATAATAGGGTTTGATGTTTCCAGCATGTTCCAAAATATAATTTTCAGCAAGGCGAGACTTGCCGCTTTTCACGCCGCCGATGAACAAGGTTTTCATAGAAGTTATAGGTTGAGGTAATCGATATAGGTGTAGCCGGGGGTGTGGTGCAGCTTGTGCACGGAACTTAAGGCGACACGGAATTGGAAGGCATTCGCTAAAGGCAAGGCCAACACCTTCGCCAATAAGGCGCGGATAAGGCCGGCGTGGGTGACAACCAACACTTGCTGTGCGTCTAGCCTAATCAAATCTTGCCAAAAATCCCCCGCACGTTGATACAAGTCGGTAAAACTTTCACCATTTGGTGGCGCGGTCAGGACAAAATTGTCTGTCCAGTGACGCAAAGCATTACTGTCTATCGCAGCAAACGGCGTGTTTTCCCAGTCGCCAAAATTTATTTCCAGCAAACGCTTGTCATATTGAACATTGCCTGATAATCGCTCGGCAAGTTGTTGGCAACGGCCTAATGGACTGCAAAATACGGGCATATCGGGCAACAAATCCGGCAGTTTTTGGCGAATTTTAAAAAATTCATGGGCAAAACTGTCATCCAGCGCAATATCAGTTTGTCCATAACATAAGCCAGGTGTCGCCACGGTTTTGCTGTGACGGATCAGATAAATGTCCATAAGGCACTGACTCCCAAATAAAACACCACTTCCGCCACCTGTTGGCTTGCGCCCAAGCAATCGCCAGTATAACCACCAATTTGACGGTAAAAAAAACGCCCCAATAAGCGATTCGCCAGCAACATTGGAATAACCGCCAGCCAGCAGCCAGCAGGCAACAGCAATACGGGTAGCACTGCGCAAACGCTGGCAAACAACAAATCCTTAGCGTTAGGCTTAAATACCGCTACGGCCCCTTTGCCCCCGTCTATCCTTGCATAATCATACCGCTGCATCAATAACAGCGGCGATAAACGGCTGGCACTATGCCCGGCCCACAACAGCAATGGCACAAAAACGCCAGGCATAGCAGCCAAGACACTGATTTTTAAAAACAACAATAAAGCTATGCCTATCGCGCCATAAGCCCCCACCCGCGAATCTTTCATAATTTCCAAAATCTGCTGCTTCCCCCAGCCGCCGCCAAAACCATCACAAACATCGGCAAAGCCGTCTTCATGAAACGCGCCAGTCATAAAAATTCCGGCAATCAATGCGAGGATAGCCGCCGTCATCGTTGACCAGAGCCATGCCGCCAAAAAAAATACCGCAGCACAGACTCCGCCGACTAGCCAGCCGACTAAAGGCAGATAAACAGTGGCTAAAGGGAGTTGCTGAAAATCGAGGTTTTGTGGGGTGGGTAGGCGGGTGTAAAAGCTGAGGGCCAGTTGAAAATGCTTTAAATTGGTGTAAAAGAACATTTGTTTAAACAGAAATATCGATAAATCCATGCACACCGCGTTTGGATTTGACCGCCAACCACTCTTTCAACATCAGCAGTTCTTCGGTTTCTTCCAAACTGTCCAAGCCTTGTTTATTTCTGAGCAAGCGAAACGCGGAGGCCAGGATACTGTAGCGTTTGCCAGTAATTCCGGCACGTCTTAAACCCACGGTATTCAGCTTGTAGTGTTTTGCAGGACGTCCACCAATTAACGTGAAAGGGATCACGTCCATATTTAAACCAGTAGTGCCCTGCACTATCGCATAAGCCCCAATGCGGCAAAATTGGTGCACCACCACCGCCCCACCCATAAACACATTGTTGCCGATTTCGACATGACCACCTATCGCGACATTGTTGGCAAATATGGTTTTATTGCCAATGTGGCAATCATGGGCAACATGGCTGTTGTTCATAAAATAACAGCCAGAACCGATATGGGTTTCGCCATCGGCTTTGCTGGCACGATGGGCGGTAAAGCCTTCACGGAACACGTTATTATTGCCGCAAACCAACCAAGATACCGTTTCGGGATTAAAACTTGTATCTTGTGGCAGATCACCTAGCACAACGTGTGGATGCAGGATATTTCCGTCACCCATTTTGACGAAGGGCTGCACCACCGCATGGGCGCCAATCTTGCAGTTATCACCTATTTCCACCTGGCTTTCAATAACGGCAAACGGGCCGACGGAAATATTTTCGCCTAATTTGGCATCAGCAGCGATATAGGCGGTGGGATGAATGTGTGCAGTCATATTTTCGTTAACCTCTTGGGTGGTATTTGGCGTGTAATTCTTGTAAGCGCTGGTTGGCGATATGGGTGTAAATTTGTGTTGTGGATAAATCCGAATGTCCCAACAGCAGTTGTACCACCCGCAAATCGGCCCCGTGATTGAGCAAATGCGTGGCGAAGGCATGACGCAAGGTGTGTGGGGACAGTTCCTTACTGATACCGGCAGTGAGTGCGTGGCGTTTGATGATATGCCAAAAGGCTTGGCGCGTCATGTTGCTGGCTCGGTTGGTGACGAACAGGTAATCGCATTGCCGCTCACCCAATAGGGCTTTTCTGGCCTGAGCCATATAGCCTTCCAACCAACTCATGGCCTCTTCACCAACCGGAATCAACCGTTGTTTGTCGCCTTTGCCAGTGACCCGCAACACCCCTTGCCGGAAATTGACTTGTTCAAATTTCAGATTGACCAGTTCCGAGACGCGCAGTCCCGTGGCATAGAGCATTTCCAGCATGGTTTTGTCACGGTAACCCAAGGGATTGGACACTTCTGGGGCGGCGAGCAGCAATTCGACGTCGGCCTCGGACAAGGACATCGGCAAAGGACGACCTATGTGCGGGGAGGAAATCAATGCGGTTGGGTCTACGCTGATTTGGTTTTCACGGATGTAGTAACCGTAAAAACGGCGCAGACTGGACAATATCCGCGCCGAGGAGCGGCTGCCTATACCTTCTTCATAACGTTTGCCCAGAAAAGCAGAGACTTGGACATTATCAACCTCCAACAGCGGTTTGCCCGCCAAGCATTTGGCAAATATCCGCAAATCACTACGATATGCGGACAAGGTGTTTTCGCTCAAGCCCTGTTCCGCCCATGCGGCATCAAGGAATTGGTCGATCAGGTCATCTGCGGTCATGGTTTTTTATCCACGAAAGACACGAAAAGCACGAAAAAAAGATAGGGGAAATAGACTATGGTTTTTTTGAGGCGTCCTATCAAAAATATGTGGAAAAGAACAGGAGAGCGGATGGCGCCATAAAAAATTTTCGGGCTTTTCGGGCTTTTCGTGGACAAGATGTAACATTGGTTATTTATTCGCGTCCTTCGTGGTTGGTAATGGTTTTATCACGACCTGCCGATACCGTAATAAATAAAGCCCATTTCTTTTAGCAATTCCGGTTTGTACAAATTCCGGCCATCGAAAATCACGCCGTCTTTGAGGGTATTTTTTATAAGATCAAAGTCTGGGCTCCTGAAGTTTTTCCATTCGGTCACTAACAATAAAGCATTAGCACCCAATAACGCCGATTCCGCAGTTTCGGTCAAAATCAAACCGGGTTTGTCGCCATAAATCCGTTTTGCTTCAATCATGGCTTCAGGATCATAAGCGCGGACTGTTGCCCCGGCGGCAATCAGGGCTTCAAGGATGACGCGGCTGGGCGCTTCACGCATATCGTCAGTTTTTGGTTTGAAGGCCAAGCCCCACATCGCAAAAGTTTTGCCTTGCAAATCACCTTGATAATGCCCGGAAACCTTTGTGAACAGGACTTGTTTTTGACGGTCATTGACGTTTTCAACCGCTTTCAACAACTCAGCCTCATAACCCATTTGTTTGGCGGTTCGCTCCAAAGCTTTGACATCTTTCGGGAAGCACGAGCCACCATAGCCGCAGCCCGGATAGATAAATGAATAGCCGATACGCGTATCAGAACCGATACCATTGCGGACTTGTTCAATATCCGCCCCCAATCGGTCGGCTAAGTTCGCCAGTTCATTCATGAAACTGATTTTGGTCGCCAACATCGCATTGGCGGCATATTTGGTCAATTCCGCCGAACGCACGTCCATCGTAATGATACGTTCATGATTGCGGTTAAACGGGGCATAAAGGGCTTTCAACAATTTTGTGGCCTTGCCATTTTCCGTACCAATAATAATGCGGTCGGGTTTCATAAAATCTTCTATCGCCGCACCTTCTTTAAGAAATTCGGGGTTCGAGACTACATCATAAGGCACGTCAACAACCCGTGAATCCTGCACTTGTTCAATCATTTCCTTGACGCGATCCGCGGTACCGACTGGAACAGTCGATTTATTGACAATCACCCGATACTCCATCATGTTTTCGGCAATGGTCTTGGCAACCGCCAACACATATTGCAAATCAGCCGCGCCATCTTCGTCTGGCGGTGTACCAACGGCAATAAACTGGAAAACGCCATGTTCAACCGCTTCAAAAACATTGGTGGTGAACTTCAAACGCCCCGCCCGCAGGGTTACCCTAACCAATTCTTCAAGCCCTGGCTCAAATATAGGCACAATGCCTTTTTTTAAATTTTCTATTTTGGTTTCATCGACATCGACGCAAAGCACATCGTTGCCGACTTCCGCCAAGCATACTCCCGTGACCAAACCGACATAACCGGAGCCAAATACTGTTACTTTCATGTTTTCTTCCTATTAGAATTGCACGCTGGAACAATCAAATACTGCTGATTTGTTGAGGACAAGATGAAACTGAAAAATTGTTATTACTTTTTATCTTCAGCATCATGATTTGATTTGACGAGATTTTCGATTTTTTTGGCATTTTCTTGCCAATAGAGTTTTTTGCTATCCAAGGTTTGCGCGGCGGCATTACCAAGTTGGCGGCGCAATTTATCATCGAAACACAGTTCACATAATAATTCGCTGAAAGCCCGGTCATTTTCAGGATCAAACAACAAGGCATCACTGCGGTGAGTCAATATTTCGCGGATATTGGCACGGTCAGGCGCCAGTATTGCCTTGCTCAAAGCCATGTATTCAAACAGTTTCAATGGCGATGCGTACTCGACCACATCAGGTTGCAGGGCAATATCAAAAACCGCTACATAACGGGCAACTTCATCACGGTCAATAATGCCGGTAATGGTGACGCAGTCGCTTATGCCCAGCTTTTCTGCCTGTTGCTCGATAGTGGCACGGGCCGGGCCATCGCCAACCAGCAACAAATGCCAATGGCGGCTTTTGTTATCGGCAATTGCCTCAAGCACCCGATCTAACCTATGCCAGTCTCGGACAAAACCGGTAAAACCCAATATCAACTTGTTTTGAAGCTGGTATTTTTCAATCACGTCCGTGCTGTCAATGGCTTTACCAAAGCGTTGTTGGTTTATGCCGTTGGGAATAACGGTGACATTAAGTTCGGATACACCGACTGCGATGATTTTTTCGGCCAACACCCTTGTCACTGGAAGGACGAAGTCGGCCTGTTGCCAAACATAATGTTCCGTCCATTTCGCCAGTCTATCCAATTGTATGCCATCATGCTTTTTACGTTCTTAGTAAAGTGGCGCGTTGACTTCGAGTAACAAGGGTAGTTTAAACAGTTTTTTCGCCCTGATACCGGACGGGGAAAAACAGGTTATAGCGTTCGTAAATCACATAAGGATTATGCTTTAAAATCAAGGGTACGAGCTTGATAAAATCGAGCAGCGAAAAAGCAAATTCGACAGATTCGTGCAAAAATCCTGGCAGGAATGTACGTATCAGTTTTACCGAACTTGAACTTGTGCCAAAGACCTTATGCCCTGTCGCCTCGGGTTCTGCCATGACAATTTCATGACCTAAGTCCTTCAAAGCCGTAATCAGCTCTTCAATATGCACGTATTGTCCGTATTTGGAGGCAATGCGGTGATGATAAAGAATTTTCATCAAATATCCTAAGACCTTTTTTGGGTAAGCCAAAGCATGTTAACCATCATTTTTAAGAAACTAACTGATTGGTAATTTAATGACACGGCAGCGAAAAAGGCGTGTCCGAAGTTGTCATCAATTAAATGTGTGGGCAGATTTGGAGATAAGCGCTTCCAAAACGTTAAACACGCCTTTTACCGTATCATCCCAAGAAAACTGTTCTGCATATTTGCGGGTGTCTTGCCGCTTGGGATAATTGGAAAACAATTCATTCACGCCTTGGACTAGGCTATCGGCAGTCCGCTGCCTAACCAATACGCCTGCTTCTGGTGTACGCACCACTTCCGGTGTCCCCCAAATGGAAGTCGCCACTACAGGAGTACCACAAGCCATCGCTTCTAGTAAAACATTCGCCCAACCTTCGCGGCTGGAAGCCAACACCAAGGCGTCGGCGGCGTTATAAACATCGGTTAATTGTTGATGCGGCAATACCCCTAAAAAGCGCACCCGCTCGTTTAAATTGAGTTTGGCTACCAATGTTTGCAAGGCCGCCTTTTCTTCGCCATTACCGACGACCAGTAACTGATAATCGGGTAGTTGCCGCATAGCTTCAATCACCAAACGATGACCTTTACGCTCGATCAAATGCCCAACCGATAATAAAGTGGGTTGGGTCAGGTTCATTTCCATACGGATTGCGGAGCGATCTTTCGGGCTGAACGTGTGCAGATCAACACCATTTCGCAAGGTGTGGATTTTTTCGCCATCAACACTAAGCCGGATCATTTCCGCACGCAAAGCTTCACAGACAGTGATGACCTGCCCAGCTTGCCGTGCCGCCCATAAAATCATTTTTTTCGGTAAGGCGTGCTGCGGAATCAAATTGATGTCAGTACCGCGCGCGGTAACCACCAGTGGTTTTTTTAAGGCTTTAGCGATAATTGCCGCCGCCACACCATCGGGATAAAAATAATGTGCGTCTATGGCATCAAAATCATAGCCCTCTGCGATTAGCTTTTTCAGGTATGGCAAGCTTGCCGCCGCCAAAAGGGCCGGAGCGATAGTCATCCCGATTTTGGGAATGGCAAGATAGCGCGGATGATAAACGGCTATGCCAAATCGGTTTTCTTGCCTGCCGACACGGGCATAATCGGCATAGACACCAAAACGTTTGGCGCTGGATGGAAACCAAGGCACGGGGGCGACCACCTTAACTTGAATATTTTGTTGATCCATCAACTGGCGTAAACGCTGCTCAACAAAAATGCCATGACGGGGCTGTACGTCATTAGGGTATAAAGTGGTGTAAGTCAGTATTTTCATTATAGCTATGTTATTGCATTAAAGCTTTCCAGTCGAATAATGTATGGCGTTTGGCTTTTTTTAGGGAAAGCGATATAAACTATGTCCATATAAAAGCTACCCCACAATTTGACCGCGACCATGAAACCTTCTTTAATTGTTAGCGCAGTGCAACAGCCCTGCAATGAAGACCGCCAAACCAATCTGGATTTTTCCATCGCAAAAATCCGCGAAGCCGCCGCTCAAAACGCCGATTTGGTGGTTCTACCCGAATTGCATTTGGGGCCGTATTTTTGCCAAAACGAGGATTATAACCATTTTGATCTGGCACAAGCGATACCTGGCCCAACCACCGCAATTTTGGCGGAGACGGCCAAATTAGCAAAAATCGTCGTTGTCTCAACCATTTTTGAAAAACGCGCCCCAGGTTTGTATCACAACACTGCCGTGGTGTTTGATAAAGACGGCAGTATTGCCGGCAAGTACCGAAAAATGCACATCCCCGATGATCCTGGGTTTTATGAAAAATATTACTTCACACCTGGCGATTTAGGTTTTACGCCTATTGAGACAACCATCGGCAAATTAGGGGTATTGGTCTGTTGGGATCAATGGTATCCCGAAGCAGCACGGCTGATGGCTTTAGCAGGAGCAGAACTGCTGATTTACCCCACAGCCATCGGTTGGGATGCGGAAGATACCGACGAGGAGCAACAACGCCAATTGGAAGCTTGGGTGACCGTGCAACGCGGGCACGCCGTTGCCAATGGGCTTCCGGTCATCGCCTGCAACCGCATCGGTTTCGAGAAAGCACCCGATTCAGACAAAGGCATACATTTTTGGGGCAATAGTTTCATCGCTGGGCCACAAGGTGAAATCATTAACCGCGCCAATGCCACCGACAATATGCTATTAACCAGCACTTTGGACATGGCAAGAACTGAGCGGGTCAGGCAAATTTGGCCATTTTTGCGTGATCGTCGGATTGATGCGTATGGGAAGTTGACCAAAAGGTTCATCGATTAATCTGCAATTCGGGATATAGACCTTTCAGGTTTAAAAAACCTGAAAGGTGTCCAATCACCCGCACAGATCAAGCTTCCGATAATTGCCGATAAGCGCCGCGATAATACAAAACAGGTTCTCCCAGACGGCAAACGCTGAAGTGCACTTCACCAATCACTATCCAGTGCGTACCAGACAGGATTTTGTCAACCACCTTGCATTCCAACGACATCAAACTTTCTGTCAATATTGGAACGCCCGACATGCCCATTTGCCAAGGCGTATTGGCAAACCGTTCTTGCTGGCTACTCCCACCTGCAAATTGGTTAGATACATCCTGTTGTGTGGCACTTAACACATTGACGGCAAAATGTTGGCATTCTTCAATGCCTTCCCCAGTGTCGGCCCGTTGATTTAAACAAACCAAAATTTGCGGAGGCTCAACTGAGACACTAGTAAACGCGGTGACTGTCATCCCTTGGACCCCGAATTTTTCGCAATAAGTTGTTACCACAGAAACCCCACTCGCCCAGTGTTGCAAAGCCTTTTTAAAATCTTCAACATTAACAGTCATTTATTTTTCCGTAATTTGATCAGGTTTTTACCTGATATGGCAAATTGCCAGTATAGGATTTTTTGCATGATAGGAAAACAAATCTCGGTTTTTTTTCAAACCAAGCCTTATAAAAAAATTCAAAGCAAAAAACTTAAGAATTAAAAGTCAGTTTAAGACTACGCTTCGGATTAACAAATTCTCATTTAATTTTAGGAATTCACATGACCATTCCCATGCAAAGACAATAATACGAGGATTATTCAACACCGGGCATTGCCCATGTCGGCAAGGGCAACTCTTAACGCAGGGGCAATCCCTAAGACCGAAGCCGAACTGACCACGGTGCAGGACAAATGGCTGTATTTCATCAAAAACGCCGGCAAACTCGATTACGTCCCCAACAACCTGGAACAAGAGCAGGTAACGGCCTTTGCGATAGCCAACGAAGCCAACCTAAGCCGGGAAGAACTCGAGTTGCAACACCGCAAACGGGATTACATCATGATCGTCAAAGTCTCAATTGACCTGGCTTTAAGGCAAGGCATGGAGCGGGGGATTCAAAAAGGCATCTAACAAGGCATCGAACAAGGGATAGAGCAAGGCATTGAAAAGGGTATCGTACAAAACCGGCATGAAATTATCATCAACGCCCACCGCGCGGGTGTGGATGTGGCAACCATCGCGCAGATTGTCCAGGTGGAATTGGTTGAGGTTGAAGCAATATTGGCGCAACCCCAATAAAAATAGGTGCAGGAACGGGAACGTGTTTGTTACCCATTCCGTAGTATTTTAGAGCCATTAGACATAAAACGTAGGGGACATCATAACTGGAGCGGGAGAAATGGCTTTAACCCCACAAATCCGCCAGCGAAAATTCCACCGCATCAAATGGCGGCACAGCGACTTTGTCATCATCCTTAAGCGTGGCAATCAAAGTCCAGCGGCCTTGTTGCAACTCAAACGCCTCCAAAATTTGCGCCAACGGATCAACTATCCAAACATACGGTATGCCATAACGCGCATAAAGCGGCAATTTCACCACGCGGTCTTTCTGGGCAGTGGAAGGTGACAAAATTTCACAGACCCAATCGGGGACAACCTCAAAACGTTGGTCTTCCGGTAAATTAGGCAGACGCTCCCTTCGCCAGCCCGCCAAATCCGGCACCACAACTTCCACGTCACGTATAAAATGCACTTCAGGCCCAGCGACAATACGCCACCCCCCCGGCCCACCGTTGCGGCCATAAGAAAATGGCGACCCCAAATCAATGCTCAACGCACTGGCCGCCCAACCATGCTTGCCCGACGGACGCGGCATGGCGTAAAGCTCCCCGTTCAAAATCTCTCCAGTGACATGCTCCGGCAAAGTTAGCAGTTGTTCGTAAAGGGTTGGTTTTAAAATAGCGTTCATACACTCCCCCCTGTTGTAAATGGATGAAAAACCAATGGGCTTAATGTTCCACAACCCGCCACAAAAGACAAGGCGGCACGTTTTTAGTGTCTATAAGTGTCTCAAAATTTTAGTAACTGATGCCTGTTGCTGGAACGGGTTTACACTCCGTTCCGTAACATTTTGATTACTCACCAGTATTTCAAAACTTTTGACGGGGTTTCAAACCGCGTCCCGCGTTGGGATAAGCGTAGTAAAACTACGCCAACATTTCCAGCAACAGCGGATGCCATAACGCCAACTCAATCAACCCCATTTTTCCCAACAAACGGCACTTATACACCGAACGCAATTGATCCAACAAAATACGCGCCGACTTGCCGTCAAACGTCACCACAGGGCGGCAACCTAGCAGTTGCCCTTGACTGGTCAAGGGCTCAACAATCACACGAGGTAAGTGTGAGTTAAGATCGTCTGGTGAAACAATCAAGGCAGGTCTGGTTTTTTTATTTCCGTGCCGAGAGTCGGATCAAGATTCACCCAATACACTTCTCCGCGTTTTACCATTGCCAATCCTCAGTATCCGCATCGACTGGAAAATTTACCCAAGCCTCTTCATCATTTTTTGCATCATACAGCTCAAACCAGCCTTTACGCGGCGTTTGCAGGGCTTCAATAACCAAGGTTTTGCCTTCCAAACGCAAATCCACCTCTTCCCCTAACCTGCACGCTTCTAAAAAACCCAGTGGAATAATCAAACCCCGTGAATTGCCAATTTTTCTTAATGGCGTACGCATAAAATCCCCTGTTGTTGATGGACGATAAAAAAATCGACTTAGGAATGGCCATGAAATAACATTGGCAGTATAAGGACTGCCCGTCCTTCAAGGACGCGCAGTCCTTATCAATTTATATTGGATTAGGAATGGGCATGAAATAGTTTTGACACACCTCTTCAGACCTTTCAGGTTTTATAAACCTGAAAGGTCTTAATCTACGAACTTATTCCCTGCACATTCCTTAGCTGTGTATCAATGTAGGCTGGACAAACAGCGTTATCGTTTGCCCACCATTTGGCGTTATCAAGAGAGGGCAGAACAGCGTTGCCCACCCTATCAAGCTACTCAATAATGACTTTAAGCAAAGCCCTGACTTGATCGACCGTTGCTTGGGCAACACGCTCAATAAAAACGGCATCGCGTTCCATAAAATCCAGCGATTTAACTTGATATATCAAAATCGCCCCTTGGGTAGCCAGGCTATCATCCAGCACCACCTCCAACTTGATGCCTCGGACGCTGCTGCTAATGGGGGCAACCAACGCCAAACCGGTATGCCCGTTAAACAACTTTCTGGAGACCACATAAGCAGGGCGCCGCTTAATGATTTCCTTGCCGCTACTGGGATCAAAACTTAACCAAATAATGTCGCCTTGGTCGGGGATATACCTCATACGGTTTCTTTACCAACAACGGGCATGTTTAACCATTGCCGATCTTCTTCCGTTAGCGCCAATGCCGATTGTGGGCTGCCCGCCAATAACGCTTCCAAGCTAGGTTCTTGAGTAATGGGGCTTAATACGATTTTATTGTTCTCTAAGGTCAGCTCTAAGCTTGAGCCGACTTGCAAATGCAGGGTGTTTAAAATGACTTTGGGCAAGCTGATGATCGTTGCCCCGCCAGATTGCCTGATAGCGACTTGAGTCATGGCCATCTCCTTTGTTAATAAAGTTTTACTATTGTATAACACAGATTAACTTTAAATCTGTTTTTTACCCTGCGGGTCAGGGCAAGCGCATACAAATAACAACACAATCGATGGCTTATAATATTTTAGGCTTGCCGACATTAACCCAGTGCCAAAATAGCATCGCTGGAACGGGGTTGCGCCAACAGTAAGCGCAGCAGGCGACCCGTTCCGGAAAATTTTGATTGCTATGCAGTATTTCAAAAAAGTTAAGGACGGGGTTTCAAACCCTGTCCCGCATTGGTCAAAAAACGCTAAAAAACTTCGGCTTAATGTTCCATAACCTGCAATGAAAAACAAGGCGCAAAAAAAACCTGCCGGGTTTTAAAAACCCGGCAGATTTGGCCTGTTGCCGGAACGGGGTTGCAACCCGTTCCGTAATGTTTTGATTACTGCCTAGTATTTCAAAACGTTAAATCAAATTACCTACCAACATGCATTTATTTGCTTGCGATTTTTTATCCCTCAATACAAAAAATTGCATAAAAAGTTGATCTGGATATCTACAACCACACAAATAATGTGTTAATTTGGGCTTGGAATTGGCTTTCATCAGGCCAATACATTCAGCAACAATGACTTTTAAGGAAACCTAACATGGCAACTTACAATGGCGATGAAAACAATAATATCTACGATGGAACAAATAAGGGCGACACTATTTATGGAAATGGTGGTGACGACATCCTCAATGGTTTAGGTGGGGCTGACTATATTTATGGCGGTATCGGTAATGACATTCTGAATGGTGGCACCGGTGATGACTACCTGGAAGGCAACGAAGGAGCCGATACCTTGGATGGCGGCGCGGGCGATGACGGGCTCTACGGCGGTACTGGCGATGACGTGCTCAATGGCGGTGATGGTGACGACTGGAGCTACGGTTTATAGGGTGAAGCGGGCAACGACATCGTGAACGGCGGTGCGGGCTTTGACTACCTGGAGGGCAACGAAGGGGCCGACACCTTGGATGGCGGCGCGGGTGATGACGGGCTTTACGGCGGTACTGGCGATGACGTGCTCAATGGCGGTGATGGTGATGACTGGTACTATGGCGGCTTACATGGTGACGCGGGCAACGACACCCTGACGGGCGGCGCGGGTGATGACTCTATGGAAGGCAACGCGGGAGCCGACACCTACGTGATCGCCAAGGCCGACGGCAAAGATGAAATTTACAACTACGACACCGACAAGTCTGTCGACATCGTTAAGTTCACTGACCTGGCTTCTGGCGACATCAACAGTGTCATTTCCGATGGCAGCTCCTTGTTCCTCACTTACGGGACGGGCGGGCAACTGACCATCAACGGTTATTTTGACAACATCAGCTACCGGATAGACCAGTTCCAATTTCTCGGCGGCAATTTCTGGGGCTGGGACGACATCAAAACCAAGGTGTTGACTGGCACGGCGGGTGACGACACGCTCTACGGGTTCAAGGACGAAACCAACACCCTTTCCGGCTTGGGCGGCAACGACACACTCTACGGAGCCAACCTTGCCGACACCCTGGACGGCGGTGCGGGCTTTGACTACCTGGAGGGCAACGAAGGGGCCGACACCTTGGATGGCGGCGCGGGCGATGACGGGCTTTACGGCGGTACTGGCGATGACGTGCTCAATGGTGGTGATGGTGACGACTGGGCCAACTACGGCGGCTTACAGGGTGGTGCGGGCAACGACACCCTGACGGGCGGCGCGGGC
>Ga0247835_1000654_pt1 | contig 48229 bp, 31 predicted proteins | sample LaCtaG_3_FD_189912 | JGI IMG/M metagenome (GOLD analysis project Ga0247835, IMG submission 189912) | Freshwater microbial communities from meromictic Lake La Cruz, Castile-La Mancha, Spain - LaCruzMarch2015_13.5m | ecosystem: Environmental > Aquatic > Freshwater > Lake | place: Spain: Castile-La...
CAATATCGCCCTCTCCCTCCGGTAACCCATTCCCATGGCCCTCGACCCGACGCGGCTCGTCTCGCCCGAGGATTGCGTTGCGCTCTACGAGCGCGGCTTGGCCTTGGGCGCCGACGACACGGGGCCCATGGAGATCACGCCGCTCACCGAGGGCCCCGACGGCCAGGTGGCGATGAAATACGCCAGCGGCGTGGCCGTCAACTTCATCCTTGACAACGGGCCGATGGGGGGCGCGGTGTTCATCGGTGAAAAGGGCAAACTCGAGATCAACCGCAACAAGGTTACGAGCAACCCGCCGGAGATCGCCGCGAAAATCCTCGAGGAACTCGACGTCGACGAGGAGGAGCGGAAGTGGAGCGACCAGACGGCGCTCTGGCAGGCCCGCGAGCACCTGCACAACTGGCTCGATTGCATACGGTCTCGGGAGAAGCCCGTCGCCGACGTCGAGATCGGACACCGTTCGGTGACGGTCTGCCACCTGGCCAACATCGCCCGGCAGGCGGGAAGGCCTCTGCGTTGGAATCCCGCGACGGAAAAATTCGTCGACGATTCCGCAGCCGACGCCCTGCTCGTTCGCGACCGCCGCAAGGGATTCGAACTGCCAACCTGACGGCCGCGATACGCTGGACTCAAGTCACCCGCCAGAGATCCTCGAAGTCCAGGGCTGCGACACGTCGTTCGCCGCCGTTCAGGAGTGACGTGGAGGCCATGGTATGCAAATCAGCCAGTGGCTGTGCTTCATCCTCGTCGGACTGACATGTTTGCCAACTCCGTTGTGCGCTACTGCTGAACCGAAGGCAACCCCGCCCACCCGTGAGAGTGCCATCAGCAACCACATGTTGAATACGAGCACCGGAAAACCTGCCGCAGGGGTCGCCGTTTTACCACAGCGCCTTGATCCGTTCTCGTCGCTTGTTGACGAACAAGAAGAGACTGCCGCCGGCGGAGGGGCGATGCTCAGCATGGCTGTGGCTCCGCAGCCATGGCCGTGATCGCGACCCGAACCAGGTTGGCCCGGTCGCCAGGGATCTCCATGACGCTCCCGCCGCTATCACCATGCGGTTTTCCTGCATATTTGCCACTGCCGTGGAAATCCTTTTTGACGCGTCCCCGCTCCTCAATAAAAGAGTGCCCTTGGTAATGTCTCCAGCGGCGCAGTCCTCGTGCGTGGACAAGGACGCTGATTTTTCTCAGCCAGTGCCTCGTTCATGCTCGAAGGTTTTTTCATGCGACACGCTTCTTCGGTCGCGTGCTTTACCGGCAAAGGCTCCGCCCCGAAATCTTGGTGGGCACGCGGCTTGGTGCTCGACGGGTTGCTTGTCATGGGATTGCCTGCGACGGCTGTCCGCGCCGACACGACCCTCAACAGCGGCACGACGACGGTCAGCACCGACAGGAATTTCGGCGACAATCTCTACGTCGCTACAACTGGCACCGGCACGCTCACCATGTCAGGTGGCCTCGTGTCGGTGTCAGGCACCGTCTCGCAGGGCGCCCACGGCACCATCCATCTGAATTCAGGGGGTACGCTCGAGATCGGCGTCGGGGGCACGACCGGCGTGCTCGGCGTATCGACGCTCACGAACAACTGGCACCGGCGACCTCGTTGTGGTGCCTGAACCTTCGACATATGCCATGGCCCTCGCTGGACTCGCCTGTGGCGGCTGGCAGATGTTCCGGCATCGTAAGCTGCGGCAGGCCGCCACTCTGGCTGCCTGAATAAGGTGCCGCCACCAAATCTGGGCCGCTACGGATACCGCAGAATTACGGCCCTATTGCACTGGGACGGGTGGCGAGTGAACCACAAGCGAGTGGAACGAATCTGGCGTCATTCATGGGGGCAGGTCACGGGAGACACCGTTGCTGAAGTGCCATTGACCGGGCTGTCCTTCTATACGCTCCTCACGGAGACGTGCCGAAGCCTATTCAGGACCCTGTCTTACCCACAGATTCTGCTGAAGACCCTCTTTAAATTAGGGGAAAGGCAGGTGTCTCACCGATCGTTGGCTCAGATCGCGTAGCCACGGATTCGTAAATGGACTAACTTGTCGCTAGTTCCGCACCCCGTTCTCATTGAAGGATTAAACGTGGCCAAGAAGAAAACTGCAAAGAAGCCCGCCGCAACCAAGAGCGCGGCGAAGAAGACGCCCGCCAAGACCGTCTTGGGTAAGATCGCCGACACGGCCAAGAAAATCGGCAAGAACATGGCGGCCCGCCGGGCTGCTCGCCAGTCGGCCGTCATGAACGTCATCGCTAAGGGAGCTGCGAAGGTCGCGGCTGCGACCGGTTCGGTCGCGAAGAAGGCGACGAAGCGAGCCGCTACCAAGAAGGCGGCAGCGAAATAGGCTGAGAGCCGACCGTCTGGAAGTGGTGCTGTTTATGGGGGGCCGTTCCTTGGGGCTGCTCGAGCGTCGTCGGTTACGGCAGGCAACCGCCCTGACTGCCTGAGCGAGCGATCCCCCGTGACGATTCACAACCGGGCTGGGCATCACAAGGTGCCCGGCCCGGTGTCTTTTTGTGCCCGCACGGCAGGTAGCTCAATTGACCCCCGGCTCCCGCACGACCCTCCGCACCCGACCACCGCTCACGCCTTCCGACCGCGAATACACGCCCGCCCGGGCCGCCTCCGCCGCCCACCGAGACTCGTCGTAAACCCAAGCGGCGGCAGGGAGTTATCCCCAAACCGAGATTCAGTGAGGCTGCTGGGACTCGAACCCAGGACCAACGGATTAAAAGTCCAGACGAACCTGAAGAATAGGCCACGGTCGTATCGCGGTCATGCGAATTCCTCGGGAACGGCGCGTGTCGTTCGGCGCAGGAATCAGGCGCCGAGAGGGCATTTGCTAACAGTTTTGCTAACAGTGCCAAGGGCCCACTGCACTACCGTCACGCCACCTGCCGGATGACCTCCTGATACGCCCGCCAGACCCGCGAATAGGCGCAGCCCCAGGCCTCGTCATGGCAGGCCCGGTCGAACTCCACGGGATCGAGTCCACGCATCTTGGAAAGCCGGTCGAGCGTGAAGTTCCAGGCCAGTGCGTGCGCCCATTCGTGGCAGAGCACCTCGACGGCCTGCGGCTCACCAAGATCGCGGTTGAGTTGGACCACGAACCGCTTATCCCGCCGAAGGCACTGGCCCAGGATCGTTTCGGGGAGCCAGGAGGCCCGAACGACGACGGGGAGGGCTGGAGGGCATTCCCGTCGAAGACCCGCCAAAACCGTCTGAAACTCGCGCCAGCCAGGGCGGTTCACGAAGGAGTGGGCAGGCGTGGAGAACAGACTGCCGGTCCCCATCAGGGCTCCGCGGTGGCAGCAGAGGACGCGCGCGGAATCACGACGGCTGGAAATCATGTGTGCAGTGTAGCGCCGACGAAGCCCGCGCGCTACCTTGGAGCATATGGACACGCCGCAACCACAACCCACCAATACCGACGCCAACATCCGGAAGGCTGCTGAGGCCATCGCCGAGCTGTTGCAGATGAAGCAGGATTTTCTCATCACCGACTGACCTGGCATGCTGATGGCCGAAGGCCACACCGTCGACGCGATCACCTGCCTCGATCAGAGCGAGACGCTCTCCGTGAACACCTCACAACAGCTCGCTGCCGTCGCTGCGGCACTGCCCTCACGCCCACGTGACTGGCTCTCTGACTGGCGCTCTGGCTAGCTCTTTTGTCCGCCAAACCAGCCAGCTTGGCCCTCTTTTGCCCAGCTTTCCTGATTGACTCGTCTTGGCGGATCGTGCGATCATGCTGATCTCGGGACATCGGGATCTGGTCTGCCAGGATCGCAGGCTAGGAGCGAACGCTAGGCCCGCAGACATGCCCGACGAATGCTTGCTGCGTGAAATGGAGTTCACCGCATGCCGATGTGGCACCACGCCCTGACGCGAATGCTGACGGCTATCACGCTGGCCGGGGCGTCACTGGCTTTCACGCTGATCGCGGTGGCCGCGCCGCCCGGTGGCACTCCGCCGGCCTTCCATTCACCTGCCCCCGTCCGCGTCGCCCGCGAACTCACCGTGCCACTGCCGCCGGTCGACTCGGCTGACGCGTCGCCCCCAGTCGAGCCCGCCAACCCATTCCCGCTGGCCAAGGAACACCTGGGGCCCGATCTCTCCGGCCAAACCCCCGCGGCCGCCGCAGCCAAGAGCCAGGGCTGCATCTCCTGCCACACAGGTGTCGGCGACATGCACCGCAGCCCGAATGTCCACCTCGGCTGCACCGATTGCCACGGCGGCAATGCCGACGCCCTCACCAAGCAGGCCGCCCACATCCACCCCAAGGAATGCGACGCCTGGCCCGGCTCCGCCAATCCGGTGCGGTCCTACACGCTCCTCAACCACGAGTCGCCCGAATTCATCCGCTTCGTCAATCCCGGCGACCTCCGCGTGGCCCCCATCGCCTGCGGCGGCTGCCACTCGTCGATCGTGCTCCAGGTACAGAAGAGCATGATGACCCACGGGTGCATGCTCTGGAATGCCGCCCTCTACAACAACGGCTCGATCCCCAACAAGCGAGCCGCCTTCGGCGAAAGCTACAGCATGCACGGCGTCAGCCAACGGCTGCAGACCGTGCCCATGCCGACCGAACACGAAATGAACTACAAGGCCGTGGTCGCTGCCCTCGATCCGCTGCCCCGATTCGAACGGTCACAGCCCGGCAACATCCTGCGGATCTTCGAACGTGGCGGTCGCTTTCGACCCGAGGTGGGCAACCCCGAACGGCTCGAGGAGAACGGCCGGCCACGCACGCGGCTGAGCAACCGCGGCCTCGGCACCGAAAACCGCACCGACCCCGTCTTCGTCGGCCTCACAAAGACACGGCTCCTCGATCCCACGCTCAACTTCCTCGGCACCAACGACCATCCCGGCGACTACCGCTCCAGCGGCTGTACCGGCTGCCACGTCGTCTACGCCAACGACCGCTCGCCGGTCCACTCCGGCCCCTACGCCCAGTTCGGCAACCGTGGCGAGAGTTTTTCGACCGACCCCACGATCCCCAAGCAGGAGAGCGGCCACCCCATCCACCACCAGTTCGCACCGGGCAACGGCATCCCCACCAGCCAGTGCATCGTCTGCCACATCCACCCCGGCACGAACGTGATGAACAGCTACATCGGCTACATGTGGTGGGACGAGGAGAGCGATAGCGAGCTGATTTATCCGCAGAAACAAAAATATCCGACGTCGGAAGAGGTGATCAACGCCGCGTTCTCGAATCCCAACGAGTCGTCCGCCCGAAACCTGCTCTCTGACCCGGAGTTTCTCGCCAACCTAAGCGACCTGAACGACCGCACGAAACACACGCAGTTTGGCGACTTCCACGGCCACGGCTGGGCCTACCGGGCCGTCTTCAAGCACGATCGCCGCGGCAATCTTCTCGATCATCAGGGCAACATCGTCGCCGACACCGGCAACGCGGCCCAGCGGGCGGCGGTGAAGATGCCGGAGCGGATCAAAGAGATCTACCGTGACGCCGACCAGAAGACGCCCGAGCAGATCCATCAGGAAGAAGTGGCCGTGGCGCACGAACGCGATGGCCTTCCCGTGCACATGCTCGACATCCACATGGAGCGCGGGATGCACTGCATCGACTGCCACTTCATCCAGGACATGCACGGCAACACAAAGCTCTACGGCGAGGTCCGCGCGGCGATCGAGATCACCTGCGTCGACTGCCACGGCACGGCCGAACAGCTTGCCACCCTCAAAACCAGCGGGCCGGCATCCGATACATCGAGCCCCGAGGGAGGCCGCGACCTCCGCACGCTCCGCACCCCGTCAGGGAAGAAACGGTTTGTGGTCGAGGGCAACCGCATCTATCAAAACTCGATGGTCGAGGAGAACCTCACCTGGGAGATCAAGCAGACCAAGGCCACCATCGATCCGCACAGCCCCCACTACAACGCCAAGTCGGCCTTCGCCAAGACGGTCCGCGTGGGCGATGACGGGGTGCTGGAATGGGGTGCGCTCCCCGGCGACACGCGGCCCTGCGCCCACAAGAACGACTCGATGAGTTGCATCTCCTGCCATAGCTCGTGGAATCCCAGCTGCTTCGGCTGCCACCTCCCCCAGCGGGCCAACAAGAAGGCGCCGGTGCTGCACTCCGAGGGCGAAATAACGCGAAACCTCACCGCCTACAACTTCCAGACGCTCCGCGACGACGTCTACATGCTGGCCCGCGATGGCAACGCCACCGGCAACCGCATCGGCCCGGCACGCTCGAGCTGCGCCATCCATGTGGGCTCCTACAACAACAACCGCGAGTCGATCTACGTGCAGCAGCAGACGATCTCAGCCGAGGGCCTGAGCGGCATCGCCTTCAGCACGAACGTGCCCCACACCGTACGCGGCGGCCCGGTCCGCGACGGTAGCCCGATCGACTACGCCACACCCCGGCCCGGCACCCACGAGACAAAGATGTGCACCGACTGCCACGTCTCGAAGACCAACGACAACAACGCGATCATGGCCCAGCTCCTGATGCAGGGCACCAACTACACGAATTTCATTGGCAAATTCGCCTGGGTCGGGCTCGGCACGGGCGGCCTGGCGGGCGTGGTCGTCACCGAACAGCAGGAACCGCAGGCGGTGATCGGCAGCGAGTTTCACCGGATCGCGTTTCCGGATGATTTTGGCAAACACATCGCCAAGGACGGCGTGCTGCAGGTGGCCCACCACCATCAGGCCGGCGACATGGGCGACGTGCTGCTGCGTCCCCTCAAGCGACGCGAGGTGCTCCAGGTGCAGATGCGGGGCGAATATCTCTACGCCGCCTGCGGCGCCGAGGGCCTCCGCGTCTTCGACGTCGCCTTCATCGACGACAAGGGCTTCTCTCAGCGGATCACGACCGCACCGGTGTCGCCACTCGGCCAGCAGTTCTACGTAAAAACCCCCTACGCCACCGGCGTCGCGGCGCCGGCGACCACGGCTCCCGATCCCACGCGGACGCACGCTCCGGAGAATTTCGAGCAGCCCGTGCACGCGATGTATGGCTATCTCTACGTCACCGACCTCGAGGAGGGCCTCGTGATGGTGGGGGCTGGAACGCTCCTCGACGGCAATCCGCTCAACAACTTCCTAAAAAAAGATGTCACCTTCAATCCGGGCGGCATCCTCAATGGGGCCCGCAGCATCACCGTCGCGGGCACGCGGGCCTGGATCTGCTGTAACGCCGGCGTGGTGGTGGTCTCGATCGAGAAGCCGACCTGTCCGGAGGTGGTGGCCGTCATCCCCGCGCCGCAGGTCGTCGATCCCCGCTGCGTGGCCATCCAGTTCCGCTACGCCTTCATCTGCGACCAGGAAGGGCTCAAGACGTTTGACATCACCGATCCCTCCGCTCCGCAGCTCGTCTCCACGCTCCCACTGGCTCAGGCCAACTCCGTCTACGTAGCCCGCACGTATGCCTACGTCGCTGGCGGCTCGCAGGGGCTCGTGATCGTCGATGTCAATGATCCACACGCGCCCTTCATCGACCAGACCTTCGATGCCGGCGGCTGCATGAACGACGTCCGCGACGTGAAGCTGGGCATCACCTATGTCAGCGAGTTCGCCTACGTCGCCGACGGTGCCAACGGACTGCGGGTCGTGCAGCTAACCACGCCCGACACTCCCGGCAACGTCGGCTTCAGCCCGCGGCCACAGCCGCAACTGGTGGCCACCTATCCTGTCACGAAGGGCGGACTCGCCCTCTCCGTTTCGGAGGGCGTCGATCGCGACCGGGCTGTCGATGAGACCGGTAACCAGCTCTCCGTGTTTGGCCGGATCGGCGCCCGGCCGTTCAATCGCGAGGAGTTGGAGCGGATGTATCTCCGCAACGGGAAGGCGTGGAAGGTGAGCGATAATCCGTTCGATACCGAGCTCTATCGTGTTCTCGGCCCACAGCCACCACATGCGCTGCCACAGCCGCGGACTCAGCCGTTACCGCCACCAGCCGCGCCGGCAGGCCGGTGAACCGCGATACGGTCAGTCGCGCATTGATCGGCCGGACAACCCCCGAACCGCCGCAGGACTCACTGAGCCGGCTTCGTTGAGGCTTTCAGAAACGCCGCACGGATCCGTTCGATGTCGGCATCTCGCGCCGCCGAGAGCGACGTCTGCCAGAACGGTTTGTCAGGCGCCGGCGGCTGCGGATAGGCGGGTGACGGAAAGCCAAGCGCAAGCGACGACTCGAGGGCGGCGATCGCCATGGCACGCTCGCCCTCCGGCAACGACGCATCTTCCTGCAGGGCCGCGATCATCACCCAGCCCAACAGCCGTGCGGTTTCGAGATCGCCGCACCGGGCCCCTGCGGCAGAGAGCGACGCAATCCGGCCGCGGCTCCGGGCCACAGCCTCTGGGTCGCCAGCCACGGCAGTGCGCGAAACCGCGGCAAGCGTCGCAATGGCTCGGTCGATGGGCGCCTGATGGTCACGTGAGCCCGCGGCCGCCTGCAGCCCAGATTCCTCGCCAAACGGTCGCTGATTGAGAGCGGCCACCCAGGGAGCAAGGAGCTTGTCCACGTCGGTCGGCATGCCGGCCTCCACGAATGCCACGCCGGCCAGCCCCCGTGGCCACCGCACGAGCGACGGCCGACCCGGCACCAGACCGCCATACCCGGCCTCCTGCCGTTCGCTTGGCACCCGCAATTCGTGGTGGCAGGCCTGGCAGTCATAGAGGGCGAGTTCCGGCCACGGCCGCTCGCGGGCATTCTCGGCAGCGGCAGACGCATAGGTGTCTACGAGTGCCGCCGACTGCCGCAGGGCCACCAGCCCGCCGATCAGGGACCGCTGCGATTCACTCGCCGCCTCCGTGCGGTAGCCGGCCTCCGCCGCCTGCTGCTGGATCGTGGGCGACTTCTCCCAGACCCGCTTCCAGTGCGGGCCCATGGCCTTGCCGAACGACTCGATCTCGAAGGCGGGCAGCGGTGGATGCCCGGCGGCATACATGGCATGCGTGATCACTTTCTCAGTGGACACGTCACCGAGATGGCACGACAGACAGTTCTCCGCCTTGCGGGCTGGATTGCGGAGGTCGTGCATGCCGAGCGCCTCCTTCTCCGCCGATGAGAGAAACCGCCAGCGTTTCTCCATGTGGGGTTCAAAATATCCCGAGCCGGTTCCATGGCAGGTCTCACAGCTGATGCCGCCATGCACCAGCGCCGTCTCTTCCTCGACGGCCGGCTCGCCGGCGGGATGCGTATGGCAGGCGACACACGCTGCCGTGGTGGCAGCCGTGATGCCGAGCACCGCCTCCATACCGCGGGTCCGAGAATTGTCGGGCGAGAGGGCGAGGTGGGCGCGGCTGTGGGCGTCGTGCCGCCAGACTGCGGTCGTGGAGGCGTCGACCCATGCATTCTGCTCACTGCGATGACAACGCACACAGAGATCGCTGCCCTTGGCGACAAAGGCTCCTCTTGGCCTTGCAGGCGGCTCCGCCGACGGTTGCACGGGCAGTTCCACCGGCAGCGGTGCGGGCAGCGTCTGCACCGCGTCTCCAGCAACGGCCGGAGCGGGCGACGACCAGCACGAGAACGAGAGAACGACCAGCACCGCAGCCGCAGCCACGGTCAAACCGCTGCGTCGTGCTGGCAACTGCATCATGCGCGAGCATTCCGGGGAGTTGGCTGGTGAACGGAACAGATCAGAGACATCTCGATCGCTGCTCATGGTACTGCCCGCCTCGCCTGCTGAAAGCTGCGAGGGTCGAACGGCCCCGGTGTGTCGGCGGCCGGCGGAAACCGCAGGCTCGCGCGGAGTTCGTCCAGCGACCGCCGAGACGCGGAGGTGGACACCGCCACGGCTGGCCGCGGGCTGCTGCCGCGCCAGAGGCCGATGGTCGCCGGCCCTCCCTGCCGGTCCGCTTCCATCGCCAGATAGGTCTGCACCGCTGCATCCCACGTCTGCCATTCCGCGGGATCTGCCGCGGTGATGGCATCGAGCGTGGCGTGTGAGGCATCAATCGCGATTCGAGGGCGATCGTTGATCTCGGCGGCGCTGCGACGAGCCGCGACGGCAAGTCCACGGGCCTCCATCAGCACACGGTCAATTCGCTCGCGATCGGCCGCGGCCCACTGGGTGTCGAGGAGCGTCTGAATGTCGACGGCACTGCGAGCCAGATCGGTCGCTGACGTGCCGACGACCGGCGTCGCTCCTTCCAATCCGGCTCGGAGTAGACGCGCCCCCGCCACCTGCCAGGGCTGCCACGACGGCTGGCCCGGCCGCGGCCGCCGTAGCGCAGGCTCCCGGCTGGTCGAGTTCGTGTCGGGGCCGAGCGTGCGATGGCACGAATAGCAGTCGAACTCAGCGAACTCAGGCCATCTCTGGGGATGACCCGATTCGGAAGCGACCTGGGCACGCTCCGCCCGCACGGCCAGCAGGTCGGCCACCGCGGCGAGCGTGGCGGCCTGACCAACCGACCAGGAACGGGCCGTGAAGTCGGGCGATGCTTCAGCCTTGCCGTGCGGGCTCCAATGCCTCGGCTCCAGCCGCTGATAGGCTGCGAACTCGAAGAACAGCCGCGGATGCCCGGCGGCGATCATGTCGTGGTTGACCTCGTGTGTGGCATCGCCCACGTGGCACGGCACGCAGGTCTTCACCCGCGCAAGCGGCGTGCTGAGATCGCGGTAGCCGAGCGCCGCCTGCGACTCGCGTGACAGCGTCTTCCATTCGGGCAGCATGTGCACCTGCTGCCAGTGGGTCGCATCGCCGTGGCAGGCGGCGCAGCCAACCCCATCCGCGAGCACCTCCTGCGGAAGCCGCTCCGCCGACATGTCCTGCACCGAATGACAGACCAGACACTGCTGCGCCCGGTGCGGCGGCCCGATGCCCAACAGCCTCGCCATCCGCTGCGAGCGCTCGCTGTGCAGCACCTCGTAGGCGTGGGCATGCCGGTCGTTACCAGCCCAGATCGTGGCGGCGAACGACTGCACATCGTGGTTGCCAGCCAGCGGACCGCCATGGCAGCTCGCGGTTGCACACGAGGCCACGCCGAGCGCGGCGACGGCCCGGTCGGGCACCATGCCGTCATAGGAGCGGGGCTCGTGCCCCTGCCGCTGCTGCTCAAGATCCAGGATGCACGCCTCTGTTGGCACCACTGGCGCGGGTAGCACGGAGGGCAGCGGCTCGGGCACCGCCGCAGAGGCCAGAAAGCCATGAGTGGCCACCGGCAGCAGCGCTGCCGCGAGCATCCACGCACGCGTTTTCGGCGCCCTCATGCCGCGTCTTCCTCCGGTTCTCTCGTCGACGGATGGCGGCATGGGGATGGAATCTGGAACGCTTCCGTGCCACCGCCCCCGCATCCCGCGGGGTTTTCCAAGAGACTGACGCCGCCACAGACCGAACCCGTGCCCGCAACGCCCGACCTGCACTATGAGGGTGAATATCGGGGTTAGTACATTCAGGCGGCGTGGGATGCCTGGAGCGTCCGCAGAAGACCAGCTTTGGCTGGGATCCGTCGCAGGGTTTGGGAGGTACGAGTGATCATCGGTGGCAAGACATGGCCGAAAGACCGGCGGTGGATCATCGCCATCTCCATCGTCAGCCTGGTGACGGCGGCCGCCTATGTCGCGGAATGGGCCAGCGACGGCCGGATGCCGGGCGGCAGCAGTCGCACCGGGCTAGCAGCGGGCATCGCGGGCGGCCTGATCATCGCCTTCGAACTGCTGCTCTGGCCGCGGAAACGGGTCCGCTCGTGGCGGCTGGGTTCGGCGCAGTCGTGGCTCCGGGCCCATATCTGGCTCGGCATCCTGGCGGTGCCGCTGGTGCTCATGCATGCCCGTCTCCTGTTCATCGGCGGCCTGCTCAACTGGGCGCTGATGACGCTCTTTTTTCTGGTCATCGCCAGCGGCATCTGGGGGCTCGTACTGCAGCAATACCTGCCGCAGGCGATGCTCGAGCATGTGCCGGCGGAAACGATCTACGAACAGATCGGGCATGTCGCCCGCCAGCAGTGCCGGGATGTCGAAAAACTCGTTGACGCGTTGTGCGAGCACGACCCTGCCGGGACTGCCGTGGGCACCGCGAGCCAGCATGGCCCCCCGGCCGATGAAGAGGATGAGGAAGAACATGCGGTCATCACCGGATTCCGATCGATGACCGGCATTCAAGGCAAGGTGGTCGAGACGTTGGCGATCTACGCGACCATCCCCGGAACCCTGCCGATCCGCCGCGCGTTCTTTGCGGAGATCCGTCCCTACCTCCTCGACGGCGAGGCCTCGGGCACGGCGGTCGCGCAGCCCCATGCATCAGCGCGGACATTCGACAGCCTCCGGGTGGCCAGCCCAGCGGCCGCGGCCGATCTGATCGACCGGCTGGAACAGGCCTGCGACCGACGCCGCCAGTTCGATCTGCAGATGCGGCTGCACCACTGGCTCCACGGCTGGCTGCTCGTGCATGTGCCGCTCTCGGTGACTCTGGGCGTGCTGCTGGCGATCCATATTCCCGTCGCCCTCTGGTATTGGTGAGCCGTGCCTGAATCCTCCAGGTCAGGAGCAGAGCGGCAGACTTCACGCGGCCAGGTGTCGCGGATCGACCGCTCGTATTTCCACCGCCGCAGCCGCTTCCAAAGGGCCCGCTGGTGGCTGATCTTCGCCGGTCTTGGGCTCGGAGCAGCCTGGGCCGCATGGGGCGCCTTCGACACCCGACTGCATCACTCGCCCGGCGACGTGGCCGCCGTGCACGCGAAATGGGAGAACGACTGCAATGCCTGCCACGTTCCCTTCTCGCCGATCAAGGACAACACCTGGCTGTCGAACGCGGCGACACGGCAGACCATGGATGGCAAGTGCGAGGCATGTCACCGTGGGCCCGCCCACCATCCTCTGCAACTGACGGCCGAGGTGGGCTCGTGTGCATCGTGCCACGCCGACCACCGTGGCCGCGGCGCCGACATCTCGCGGGTCGCCGATCAGACCTGCACGGCCTGCCATGCCGACATCGCCAGCCACCGGATCGTGAATGCCGCCGTGCCGCCGACGAACGTCACGACGCCGATCACCCGCTTCGACAACGAGCATCATCCCGCCTTCGCCAGCCTCACCACAGACCCGGGGCGGCTGAAATTTTCCCACGGCCGTCACATGCGGGCAGGCCTCACGTTCGGCCCACAGACCACCGGCACGACAGCCGCCGGCCCGTGGACCTACGGAATGCTCGCGGCCGCCGACCGCAGCCGCTATTTGACACCGGATGCGGGAGAGGGCGATCTGGTGCAACTCTCGTGCGCCTCCTGCCACGAGTTTGGTTCGTCGCTGCCATCAACCTCCGTGCGGACGGTCAGCGCGGCATTGGCGAGTGCGCCGCCTGGAGCCTACAGCCTGCCAGTTGAGTTCGAGCGACACTGCGCCGCCTGTCACAGTCTGCCCTTCGAAGGTCTGGCGGGCCCGCGTGACACCGCCGCCGATGATGTGGCTGCTATTCGTTCGGGGGAGCCTGCTGCCGTCCTCCCGCATGGGCTCGACACCGCCGGCATCGCCAGGTTTCTGGAATCGAGGTATCTCCAAGAGGCGTTGGCCGGCGATGCCACGCTGCTCGATGAACCGGCTACTCGCCGGCCGCTCCCCGCCACGCAGCAACGCGAGGCCGCCGCGTCCAGCGTGCGGTCGCTCGTGGAGACCCGGGTGAGCCAGGCCCTGACGTTCGCTCGTGGCACATGTGAGAAGTGCCATGAGCTTCATGATGCGTCGCTCGCCGATGCAGCCCGCGTGCTCCCTACCATGGCACCTGGAACGGCAGCCCGCCTGCCATGGTTCGACATCGATCCGACCCGCGTGCCCGACATCTGGCTCGCGAAGGCCCGATTCGACCATGGTCCGCACCGGTCGTTTGACTGCCGGGAATGCCACGCGGCCGCCTATCCCGACGAGCCTGCGGACGGCGCGCATGATCGCATGACCGCAGTGCCCATCGGTTCACCACTCGACAACTCCGTCGTGATGATTGCGGGCCGGGAATCATGCACGGCCTGCCACGCACCAGCGTCGCACGATCCCACGACTGGAAAACCTGTCGGTGGTGCACGCTTTGATTGCGTGGAGTGCCACGGCTATCACGGGCTCGGGCCGCATCAGGCCCTCACCACCGCGAGTTCCGCCGCCAGTGCCGCTCGATCGCCGCCAGGAGGCGTGTCGCATGGCATCGCCGAATGAAAACCCCCAAAGTCAGAACGATCGCGGCTCGGCCGCCGCAGCCCGGCTCTTCACGATTCTGAAGGCGGCCGTGCTGACGACGGCCGCCGTGGCAGGAATCGCCCTGCTGGCGACGCGACTGCGAGGAACGGCCGAACGCTCCCCAGTCACGAGCCCAGTCGCGGCTGCGTCCAATCCAACCCGGCCCGTGCCACCGCCGCGGGCGGTGCTCGGGGCCGGCAGTTGTACGTCGTCCGGCTGCCATGCCTCTGAAGTCCAAGGGCATGCGGCGTGGCAGAGCAGCTATACGGTCTGGGCCACCCGCGATCCCCACACGCGGGCCGAACGAGTGCTTCACGAGCCGATGGCCGCACAGATCGTGAAGCTGCTCGCCGCCCGCGATCCCGCGTGGCCCATGGTGCCCGCCCACGAAAACACCGCCTGTATCGGCTGCCATGCAACTGGCCGCGGTCCACTGGCACGCGAAGGCGTCAGCTGCGAGTCGTGTCATGGGCCGGCCGGAGACTGGCTGGTGGCTCACACGCTGCCCGACTGGCGGGCGGCTGGCAACACGCTCGGCATGGTCGATCTCGCCGATCCTTTTGTCTGTGCGCAGCAGTGCGCGGGCTGCCATGTCGGCGGCCCTCCCACGGCCGATGGCTCACCCCGAGAGGTGAGCCACGACCTGATTGCCGCGGGCCACCCCCGGCTGGCCTTCGAACTGCGTTCCTTCAAGCAGGCGGAGCCACCTCACTGGCGGGATCGCTTTGCCGCTGACCCCGCGGTAGCCGCCGCATCCGCAACGGGCTCTTCAAAGCTGGATCCGCTCGACGAATGGGCACTCGGCCGGCTGGGCGCGGTTCATGCATTTCTCGACCAGATTGCGCGGCAGGCCGGCGCGTCCACGCGACCGCGGTCCGGCACGACAGCCGACACCTGGCCCGAGTTCACGGCCTTCGACTGCTACAGCTGCCATCGGCCGCCGGTCGCCGCGGTCGATCGCGGCGAGACGGTGGGCGGTGCGGACCGGCCGACGCCACTGGGCACGCCGAAACTGGAGCCGCTGCACTGGTCGCTGCTTGATCTTGTGGTGCAGGGCGATACCGCGGCGAGACTGACGTCGCTTCGCCGTGACATCGAGTACCGCTGGTGGGAACGGCCCGACGCCGTGACGATATCGGCCTGTCTCGATGCGATCGACGCCGCGCGGGCCCACGTGCAACCGGCGCTCGCCGGCATGTCGGCCGGCACCGTTGCCGAACGCGTGGTCGGGCAGATCGACCCGGCCAATTGGGACGAGGCGACCGCAGCCCATGCAGCGCTCGAGGCGGTGATCGCCCGTGCTGCTGCTCACGGCGTGCCTGCGGAATCGCTCGCGGCCGCCGTGGCCCGGCTGAATACGCTCCGCGGGCTGCTGGAATTCCCTGGCGATACCACCGGCGGCAAGAGACGGTTCGACAGCCCGCATGACTACGATGCCAAAGCCGTGGCCGCGGAACTTCGGGGCATCGCCGCCGCACTTGAGGCATTGCAGTAGATCGACCGTACCCGTCTTCCAGTGGCCGAGAGTTTTCCTCTCCTCGTGGCCCTAAGCGTTCCTCTCCTCGTGGCGCTAAGCTTTCCTCTCCCCGTGGCCGCAAGTTTTCCAGCTTGCGGAAGGACAAGATGAAATCTTGTCCCCGCATCAGGCAAGACGGAATCTCACCCCCCTCAGTGCGACGCCGCCTCGCGGCGGCTGGCCACGATCTTAAGCAGGTCCTGGCCACTCATCCGGAAGGCCGCGTTGTGGGGGCAGGCGTAGACGCAGCTGGGATCGTCTTCGGGCCCGACCAGATCGCGGCACAGATCGCAGGTGGTCGCCACCCGTCCCTCCGGCTCCTGGTGCATCGAGATGTTGCCGTAGGGACAGTTCGTGGAGCAGAGCCCGCAGCCGATGCAGTGGTCCTCGATCACGATCTCGACGGCGCCGGGATGATTCTCCCGCGGCTTGCGGTGGATCGCATCGACGGGACAGCCGACGAGGCAGTAGGGGTCGAGGCAGGAGCGGCAGGAACTGGCGACGAGATAATTCTCGAACCGCAGCCCCTCGCGGATCAGCCGCGTGACGCCCTCGTGGGTGTCGGAGCAGGCCCGCGTGCACTCGTCGCAGCGGGTGCAGCTCTCGAGGTCGAGCACAAGCAGTTTCTGCGCGCTGTAGAGGCCGTTTTCCAGAAAATTCCCCAGTTCGCCCGTGGCCTGCGTCTCGAAGTCGCGCTTCAGCAGCCGTTTCGCCTCCGCCACCAGACCGTCCCGCACCGCCGGAAACCGCGAGAGAATCTCCTCGAAGTCCTCTTTCTCGATCTGGACCAGTTGCACGTCGTCGAGTGCCGTGCAGCTCGCGGTCCGCAGGCCCTGGGCCAACCCCCGAGCCGCTATTTCCGGCCCCAGCCCGGCAGCCACGTCCTCCAAGGACGAGATCAATCCGATCTCGCCGAACGTCCGGCCCGGCCCCAGGTAGTCGAGCACCCGATCCTGCCCGCCCATCCGCTGCGTGACTTTCACGAAGCCGACGCGAACCTTGAAAAAGTTGACCGATCGGTCCCCTTGCCGAAAGATCGGCTGCCCCTTGTCGACCTGAACCAGCTTGGCGGCCCGCTCCAGCATGCCGGCGGCGATGACCCGATCGGGCTCCGCCAGCCCACGAAACATCGAGAGCTCCGCGATCTCCCGCTTCAATGTGTGCGCCCGGTAGGCGTTGTCGAGGATCGTGCGGGACGACTCGTTCCGCTGCAGCATGTGGAGCACGTTCTTGCCGATCTCGAACAGCTCCGTGTCTTCGATCGCCACGATCGTGGCCGACCGCGGATAGTGGTTGAGACAGCTCATGATGCCAAAGATCACGTCCGCAGGCGTCATCTCGTCGACCCATCGGCCGTCGGCGAGCGTGAGCGGCCGGCCGCCATCGACGTGCACCTTTTCGTTCTGCGTCAACCGCCTGCCTCGTCGTGCACCGGCGGTGCCCTGCAGCCAACTCGTGGCAGATCGCACGAATGCCTTCAGCGGCCCCTCACCCCGGGCTCGGTCTGTGCCGCCGCGGTCGCCGCCCACCGACACGCCTACCCGGCCCTGAATGATGATGAAGGCGGTCGATGCGTATTCCCCCTCGCGGCAGACGACCTCTCCCGACCGGTAGATGTGGCGGCGGATCGAGTTGCTGTTCCACTCCAGGAACTTGGAGGGAATGCCGGCGAAGATCGGATACGTCTTGAGTTCCTCCGCCGTCAACGTGGAGCCCCTGCCCACGTCGTCCGCGTCTGCGACCCGCTGGTTGAAAACGAGGGCTCCCGTTGGGCAGTTGACCATGCATTCGCCGCAGGACACACAGCTCGACTTCCCCATCGGATCGTCGAGATCGAAACCGATGTGGGTGGCATAGCCTTTCCCGCTCCGGCCGATGACGTAGTTTTCCTTGACGTCGGTGCAGGACCTGACGCACCGATCGCAGAGAATGCACTGGTCGTGGTCGACGTCGATCCGTGGCGACGAGTGGTCCTGGCCTCGCTCGAGGGTCCGCGGCCCGATCGGCTGGCTGCCGGCGAGGGGCCACTTCGCCTCGATGGCGGCGGGGTCGGCCACGGGATCGGCGGCATGTTCGAGCGCCCGAGCCTCGACGGCCAGGGCGTCGAACCGCTCCGTGAGCCGGCCTAGTTCGTTGGCTGGCAGCCGGGCCTTCCAGTCGGCAGGGAGATGGTCGGCGGCCAGCAGATTGACGAGCGTCCGCACGTTCGAGTCGACCCGCTTGCGGGCCGCCAGGTCAGGTGAACGGATCGTTTGCACCTCCATCGTCTCCTCAACGCGGTGGTGGCAGGCGGGCAGCAGTTTTCGTTCGCGCTGCATGCTGCCACGCTTCACCTTGGCGATCTCGACGCAGCAGACGCGGCAGACGCCCACCGGTTCGAGGTGCTCCTGATGGCAGAGGACCGGGATCGGGTTGCCGGCGGGATCGTCGGCGTAGGCCCTGGTGGCGGCGTCGTAGATCGTGGTGGCGCGGGGAATCGGTCGGCCCTCGGCATCGCGAAGAATCTTGCCCTGGGAGTCGGTGACCGGCACGGCCTTGGGAACCGTCACCTCGCGGCCGTCGACCTTGATCGTGATCTGCTTCTCGAAGTCGGCCGCCGTGACCTTGTCCATGCGGACGAGCTGGCCGTCGATATCGCGGGAGAAGAGGCCGTCTTCTTCGGTGAGTACGAGCCGATGACGAAAGCTGTCTTCCAATGGCCTCGCCGCGCCGTCCGGTGATGCTGTGCTCATCTCATGCCTTTCGCAGGTGCCGCTGCATGTCGTCGGGGAAGAGCGCCAGGGCCGACTCGAGCGGCTTGGCCGCCACCATGCCCAGTCCGCAGATGCTCGTCATCTCCATCGCCCGCGTCAGCTCATTGACCAGCTGCTGTCGCGACCGGAAGGCCTCGGTGTCGAGACGGCCGGCCACGATCTGTTCGCCCATCTCGACGATCTTTTCCGAGCCGATCCGGCAGGGTACGCACTTGCCGCACGACTCATCGCGGAAGAACTGGGCGCAGTTGAGCCCCTCGACCACCATGTCGCGGGTGTCGTTGTAGACGACCAGCCCCGCTCCGATCGCCAGCCCGAGGTCGCGGAACCGCTGCAGGTCGAGCTGCAGGTCGAGGATGTCGATATGCGTGCCGCCGGTGGCCGTCACTTTCTCGACGAGGTCGGCCGGCGCCCGCTTCTCCCAGCCCCGCGGCAGCGACTTCACCGACAGGAGAGACGGGAGAAAACCGCCCGAGGGCCCGGACGGGGCAAATGCCTTGAGCCTGCCGACCGGACCGCCGCAGAGGTCGTGGAGGAGTGTCCGCAGCGTGATGCCGTTGGGCACTTCGTAGACGCCGGGCCGCGCGAGGTCGCCCGAGATCGAGAAGAAGCGGCGTCCCTTGCAGCCGTTGATGCCCTCATCGGCATACCACTGCCCGCCCTTGATCATGATGGCCGGCGCCCAGGCGAATGTCTCCACGTTGCTGACCAGCGTAGGCTTGTCGTAGAGGCCGTTGGTCTCGAGCTGGGGCGGCTTGTTGCGGGGCTGGCCGCGGCGATCCTCCATCGCCTCGATGAGCGCGCTCTGTTCGCCACAGATGTAGCCCCCGGGGCTCGCGAACACCTCCACGGGGAAGGTCCGCCCGCTGCCGAAGACGTTCTGGCCACAGGCCCCGACCGCCTCGGCGCGGGCGATTTCTCGGCGCATGATGGCGATCTGTTCGGCATACTCGTGCCGGATGTAGATCCACCCCCGCGTGGCGCCGGTGACCAGGCCCGCCAGGATCACCCCCTCCAGCACGAGATGCGGGTGCCGCGTGAGCAATTCGCGATCCTTGAAAGTGCCCGGCTCGCTCTCGTCGGCGTTACAGACGATGTACTTCGCGTCGCCCTTCGCCTTCCAGACGTCGTTCCACTTCTGGTGGGCGGGCACTCCGGCGCCGCCCATGCCGCGCAGGTCGGAAGCCTTGAGCTGGTCGACGACGGCCTGCTGGTCACCCGAAGCCGCGAATGTCCGCACGGCGTCGTAGGTGGATGGGCCCACATAGGGATCGATCCGCCAAGGCTGGTTGGTATGCGGCTGGTACCCGCTGTCGAGATCGGCTGGAGGCTGGTGGCCGGCGAGCGCGTCGCGGGCAAGTTCCGCGATTTGGCCGGCCGAGCGGGCGGCGTAAAACTGGTCGTTGACCATGGCCGCCACAGGACGGTCGCAGCGGCCCAGGCACGAGGCATGCCGAACGCTCACCCGGCCGGCGGCGATGTCGGAGGCCAACGACTGCTCCACTTCCTGCTTGAGCCGCGCACAGCCACCCTGATGACAGGCCATGTCGTGGCACACGTGCACCTCGACGGCCGGCGGCGGCTCGAGTTTGAAGTGCGGGAAGAAGCTGGCCACCTCCTGAAGCCGGTAGAGCGGCGTGCCGGTCCGCTCGGCGAGCTTTCGCAGCTCCTGCTCTGGCAGATAGCGGTGCCGATGCTGAATATGGTGGAGTTCCTGAACGATCATAGGAATTCAGCCAGCGTAAGACGGTGCCCTTTTTCATTGGCTAGGCTACTTTTCCAGTCGGCTGGCTGGCAATGTCGAGATCCGTTGGCGGCCGACTGATCCTCGAAATGATCTCCAGCTTCAGACTGGTGGCTTCACCGCCACTCGTCGATGAGATTGTCCACTATCGCTGTCTAACCAGTCTGATGACTCGCCCCCAGTCTGGCGGCCGTGTCGTCATGGAAGTATTCATAGAAAAACCGTTCGTCCCGCCACTGAGGGTCGTCGCGAAATCTCGGCGTGTCACCCCACACGGGCCGGTGGCCTGAGGCATCCAGAAACTCGTCTGGGTCGTGCAGTGGGCCAGACGGCTGCGTGAGCCCGAACAACTGGTCCTTGAGGTGCGTATCAAACTCGTTCCAAAAGGTGGGCGCGAAGCAGATCAGCTGAAACCGGTCGTAGATCCCGGCGATGCCATCCTCTCCCCATCGGCAGGCCTTGGAGCGCGACAATTCATCAGGGAGATACCGCCAGGCGTCGCCGTCGGTTGAGTAGTCCTCCCGGACCGTGCCCCAGCACCTATCGGAGAGATAAGGCCCCCCCCGTCGCCAGCCACGAGAGTCGTCGGTGACCGTGCGGAGCCGGGCTGCCACGGGATTGGGCACGGGATTGGGCACTGATGGCATGGATCGGACGGAAATTCAGGGCTGGAAGGAGGCGGGTGTAGTCGTGCCAAAGGTACGAGTTGCACCGCATCGCCCACCGAAACAGGCTGAGCCCGCCGCTGGCGGCCGATCAATCTTAAGGATAGCGTGGAATCTAACGCGCGGAGTTGGCAGCCGATGATCGGGTGGTTTCGAAAGCAGCGGTTTTCCTTCCGGCGGCCACACGTGGCCCGCCCCAGACAGGCCTTCGGCAATGGGCTGGAACCGCTCGAAACACGATCGATGATGGCCGCGGCCCAGCTCTCCACCGCCGAGGTCGAGGCGTTGCTCGACCGCGCCAGCGCTGCCACACCGAGCAACGACGCGATCATCGCCGTCGTCGACACCAAAGGTCAGATCCTCGGCGCGCGGACGGAGTCGGCCTTCGCCGGCATGTCGCCGGCCGATCTGGCGTTCGCCATCGACGGCGCCGTCGCCAAGGCACGGACGGGTGCATTTTTCTCCAACAATCAGGCGATCCTGACGTCGCGCACGGTCAGCCACATCAGCCAAAGCACGGTCACGCAGCGAGAGATGCAGGCGAACCCGGCGAGCAGCAATCCGACGACCCAGGGCCCCGGCTACGTGGCCCCGGTCGGCATCGGCGGTGAGTTTCCCCCGGGCATCCTCCGACAGCCACTGGTCGACCTGTTCGCCATCGAGCACACCAATCGGGTGAGCGTATTCGTCAATCAGGGCGGCGCCGAGGTGATCAACCGCGACTCGTATGGGGTTCAGTCGGGCACCGCGCCCGGCACCGTCTCACGTGGCATCTCCACGATGCCAGGCGGCCTGGGCATCTACCGACTGGGCACGAACGAAGTGATCGGTGGTATCGGCGTGTTCTTCCCCGGACATCCCGGCACGCCACAATTCGGCACCGCCAGCTTCGAGCAGGGCTTCGTCGCGACCGCGAACCAGTCGCGGACCAACAGGCTCAACGCCCCGAAGGCGCTCGAAGCCGAGGTGATCGCACTCAAGGCGCTCCTGCCGATCACGGTGGCCTCCCTCCCACCACTCACCGCCACGCTCACCCCACAACTGATCCTCGCCCGCGCCGGCGGTCTTGGCGGGCCGCTGCCGCTGACGGTGCCGCAGGCGCAGAACCTCGTGAACCGGGTCAATGCCGCGGCCCGAATCAACCTGGGGGGCATCGCCTTGCAGAGCTTCGGCCCGCAGGCGGGGCCGCTCGGCGTGCAGACGCTGTTCACCATCATCAACACCCTCGGCAACGGCACGACCAACGGCACCGACCAACCGGTGGCCTCCGGCGGAGTGCTGCTGCTTCCGGGGCAGGCGCAGGCGGCCGGCTGGCTGGTCGCGCCGACCGGCAGCAGCTTCGCGGGCGGGCTGACCGCCGCGCAGGTCCAACGGATCATCGTGCAGGGCATCAACCAGGCGAACCACACGCGTGCCCAGATCCGCGTGCAGCCGACGTCCACCAAGATGGTCCTCGCCGTCGCCGACAAGGACGGCACGTTGCTCGGCGTCTACCGGATGCCGGGAGCGACGGTGTTCTCGATCGACGTTGCGATCGCCAAGTCACGCAACACCGCCTACTACGCCTCGGCCAACCTGCAGCCGCAGGACCACGTTCCGGGCGTGCCCTACGGCACGGCGTTCACCAACCGCACGTTCCGGTATCTCGCAGTTCCGAAATATCCGTCGGGCTCGAGCACCGCCCCGCCGGCGCCCTTCTCGATCCTCAATACCAGAGGCATCAACCCAAACACCGGGCTCAACGTAGGCGCGCCGCTGCCGGCATCGGCGTTCAACACGACGGTCCTCGGATACGACTCGTTCAACCCAGGGACGAATTTCCGGGCGACGACGCCGGCCGGGAACCAGAACGGCGTGGTGTTCTTCCCGGGCAGCACGGCGGTGTATGTCGGGAATTCCCTCAAGGGCGGGTTCGGCGTCAGCGGCGACGGCGTCGACCAGGACGACGTCGTGACCTTCTTCGGCGCCACGGGCTTCTCGGCACCGCCCGCGATCCAGGCGGTTCAGTTCTACGTCCGCGGCATCCGCCTGCCGTACATCAAGTTCTCCCGCAACGCGATGTCGGGCGTGTAGGCCGGCCGCCGGCACGATGTCACCGCACGACGGGCCGCGGTGTGAACACCGGCCCGGCGTGATTGGCAAGAGCCTGCAAGACCGTCGGCGACGGATCCACCAACCCTGCGAGCGACAGATCGCCGCGATGGCGAGCCAGCGACCGGGCCACCGGTTCAGGGATCGACTTCAGACCGTTGAGTGAGAGGTCGCCGCGATGCGTTGCCAAGGCCGCAGCCGTCTCGACTGAGAGCGATTCCAGACCGTTCAGGAAGATCGTGCCGTCGAGGCCCGCCAGCACGGGGGCAGCCTCCGGAGACACCTCTCGTAGCTGGCCGAACTCGCGCCGACCGTCCGCGATGAGCTTCCTCGCCAATTCGGCCGACGAAAGCCGTTCGATCCCGTCGAGCACCAGTTCTCTTTCGTGCTGAGCGAGCGTCTGCTCCACGATCATGGGCAACCGGCTGATCCCGCCGAGATCGAGCCTCCCTCGATGTTTTGCCAACGCCACGACAGCCTCGGGCGATAGATCCGTGACTCCAGCCAGCGAGAGATCCCCTTCGTGGTTCGACAGTGCGATCGCCGCCCGCTCAGAAATGCTGCCGACATGCCCGAGGTCGAGCGGCCCGGCATGCCGTGCCAGCAGGCGGGCCTGGAGATCGGCAACCGTCGTCTGATTCCGGGCTGCTGCCACGAGACGAGCCAGCGAGAGTGGACGGTCGTGACCGGCCAGAACGGTGGCGGCGGCATCCGACAGCGATTCGATGGCATCGAAGTTGGTCCGGCCATCCGCCAACAGCCGGGTCGCGAGCGCGGCTGTGTCGAGGATCGTCAGGCCTCGCAGGTCAAGCCGCGCGGCCGTGTGGGCGAACTCTTCCTCCACGTCGGGCGACAGCGTGCGAAGACTTGAAAAATCGGTGCGGCCATCCGCCACCAGGCGGGCCGCGAGCGCGCGACTCTCGAGCCACTCGAGCTTCGGCAGCGGAAGCGGCCCGGAGTGCGACGCGAGCAGTGCGGCCAGCGGATCATCGATGCGTGGCAGGCCAGTCGCCATCCGCGCCAGGCCGGCAAGCCCCAGCGGCCCGACATGACGGCCGAGTGCGGCGACCACGTCGGGGTCGATGGTTTCGAGTCCGTCGAGCGAGAGCGGACCGGCATGCCCGGCCAGCTGCGCCGCGGCCTCCGCAGATAGCCGCGTCACGGCCGAGAAATCCCGGTGGCCCTCGCGCAGCAGCCGCGCTGCGAGCGGTCCGGACTCGATCGCCGCGAGGCCGGCGAGTTCGAGCGGCCCGCGGTGCGAGGCCAGCGCCGCGGCAGACTCGGCGGACAGTTGGCGGATCGCGGGCAGTCGCAACAGGGCGGCATGCGACGCAAGCGCTGCCGCCACATCCGGCTCGAGTGACTGCAGGCCATCCAACGTGATCGGGCCGTCGTGGTCAGCCAGGGCTGATGCCGCAGATGCATCGAGTTTTGCCAACGCAGGGAGTGACAGGGCTCCGGAGTGCCTCGCAAGGAGCCCCGCGCTGGTAGCCGTCAGCGACGTATCGCCCTCTGCCAGCGTCACCATCGCCGCCAACCCCAACGGCCGCGGACTCTCGGCCAGCACCGCTGCCGCCGCCGGACTGATGTCGACGACCGCGTCGAAATTGGACTGCCCGTCGGCCAGCAGTCTGGATGCCAGTGGCTCAGCGCTGAGTACCTTCAGGCCATCGAGCTGCAATGGGCCCGCATGCCGGGCGAGTTGCTCGGCTGCCGGTGCGGTGAGTTGAACCACCTTCGGCAGTGCCAGCAGGCCAGTGTGCGGTGCGAGCGACTCGGCTACCTCTGGCGGCAGCACGACGATGCCCGCCAACTCGATTGGTCCAGGATGCCGCGAGAGCAGCCGCGCTACCGATGGCGAGATCGCGTCCGCCGCGCGACTGCGGATCACCATGCCGGCCACCGAGACCGGCCCCCGGTGGCGGGCCAGCGCATCTGCGGCAGCGTCAGCGAGCGACGACACACCGTCGAGAAACAGCGACCCCGCATGCCGCGACAATGCCTCGGCGGCAGCAGGAGAAAGCGTGGCCAGTCCGCCGAGGTCGAGCCGCCCCGGAAACCCGGCGATCTCGACGGCCCGCTCCGCGGTCAGCGTGCGGACCGCGGAGAGATCGAGCCTCCGTGGCGGACTCCCGCGGCGACCGGCCAGCACTCCCCAGACCAGGCCGGCCACCAGCACGCAGACAACCAGCAGAAAATAGGGACGGGAGCGATTTTTCGCTCGCTGACGGAGCGGGCTGCCTTGCTTCATAAAAATCGCTCCCGTCCCCATTTTACTAAAACGCCAGCTCCAGGTCGACGAAGGCCGCAAACAGGTTGTCCAACGTGCCGCCCAGATTGCCGTAGAGCTGCTTGAAGCCGTTGCCGGGCAGCAGTCCTGAAACGCCCCCGCGGAAAATGCAATTGTTGTTGAGCAACGGCCGGTGTTCCATACCCAGGCTCAGGTCGGTACCGATGCTCCTGGAAATATTGTCCTGAAACACCAGCGCCTCGAGCGTCTGCGTCGTGTCGAAGAACAGGAAGTTGCAGTTGGTGATCAGCCGCGTCCGCTGCGTGAGCTCGAAGTCGACGCCGACGTTGTAGAGCTGCAGACCCGGATTCACGAAGTTGGCCTGCGACTGGAACTTGTTGCTCGCCCGAAGGTCGGGATAGATCGAGAGCAGGTTCTTGAGGTTGGTTCCCAATAGTTTGATCTGCTGACGCACCCAGAAGCTGAACTCGCCACCCGCGAACTGCGTGTTGTCGATGATGGCGTCGAACCCGCCCCCCTTGTTGTCGTTCACGTTGTTGTCGCCTGACGCGTAGAAGGCCGAGCCGCGAAACCGTATCCAGTCGGGCGAGTAGGAGAGTTCGAGGGCCGCCATCGTGGCGCCGATGTCGACCGGCTGCAGGGCGAGCTGGTTGAGCGAGTCGCGGCCGAAGGCGTAATAGAAGGCGCTCGTGACATTGAGCTCGTTGATATGGCCGTCGGTGGCCAGGCCCAGATAGGCCGCATTGACCTGGTGCGGCTGGGCGATGCCGACCGGGTCGGGACGCACGAGGAATCCATTCCTGTCGTACTCCAGCGTGGGGGCATCGAGGTCGTAGTGAAAGCTCGCCTGCATCGTATGGCCCGGCCAGATGGCGTCCTGCCGGTAGTAGTTCGCAATGAGGATCTGCTGCTGCCGAGAGTCGAATGTGTTGAGGAAGCTGTTGGTATCCTTTTCACGCTGGTCGAACACGATCAGGTTGAACTGGTCGCGATTGGCCTCCAGCGTGCCGAACAGCCGGATCGAACGGTTGAGATCGCTGAAGATGAAGCCGCGGAAGTCGCTGGTGAAAGGCTGCGAACCGCCGCGGATCGACATGAAGTCGTAATCGGGGCTGAGGTCGGCCAGCTTCGCCTCGATGAACCACTCCTCGATCGTGGCGAAGCCGCGGGACCGCCTCCGGCCGGCGGCCACGTCGGGATTCACGACGCCGAGTTCGTAGACCTCCAGGTAGTTGGTGTTGAACACCGGGGCGATCTTGATTCGCCAGTCGTTCGGCTTGAACGCTCGGTCGCCGTGAATCAGGTCGAAGGAGAGCGTGTAGTATTGCAGGAAGAAAAACCCGTTGGGGTTGCCGTAGAAATCCTCCTGCCCAGGCGTCGGCGTCGACTCGAACGGCGTGGTTGGTGTGGGCACTTGACGGAAGTTGGCGATGGTTCGACTGATCACGGACATGTTGAAGAAGGTCTCCTGTCCGATCAGCGGATAATCCTCCTTGAGGAGGTTCTGCGTGTATGGGTTGAAGCCGTTGCCGAGCGCGTAGGGATAGTCCTCCAGCTGCGGATGGCCGCGGCCGTACCGGTCCCAGGGCTGGATGCCGATCCGCCAGCGGTCCTCGATGGGCACGAAGTGCGACGTCTCCTGCCGCTCGCTGGGGAGCACGCTGGAACTGCCGGTGAACCCAGCCGGCGGGTACATCGGATAGCGCAGCAGCGGATCGACAACGGTCCGCTGTCCGGCGAGATCGAACGCGTTGTCGGCTGGATCCGCGAGGATGGGCGGCAACGGGACGGGCCAGGTGTCGTCCTCGTCGATCCCGACCCCAAACGAACCAGCCGGCGACGGCAGTGGAAGTTCGCCCCATTCCCCCTCGTCCCGGTACCACGGCACCTCTTCGGCCGCAAACGCAGGCGAGCACGCGGTGAACCACAGGCAGCAGGCGAACAGCCGCAACGCGAAAGACGCGCGGAGGACGAACACAGGGCTGATCGACTGATGGGCACGTCGTGCCCACCAGTGTGTGTCGAACACTGCCGAAACCCCACCAGTGTGCTGCAGAACGGACGATGGTCCGACGGCTGCAGACCGTCGGACTCCACCATGGAAGAGTCTGCGGGTGGTATCGGTTGGGCCGGCCGCGACGATTTCGACGTTTTTGACGATGGATCGCGACGGCGGTGGAAAGATCGGCCGTATGGCAGCGATGGGGCGATGCAGACAAGACGGGTGGCCTCTGGCCAACTCAAGCTGAGAAGCCGCCGCAGTCGGGGCGAAATGGGCGGCAAGGTACCGTCCCGGGGGATTGGGGATCCACAGCAAACCTGGGCCATGCCATGAACCTCGTAGTCGCAATCAAACGTGGCCGGACGGCCGAGGCGTTTTGGGCCGTGGCGTGCCCGATCATCGTCGCCTGCAGTGTCACGTCCGCCTGGGCCCACGACCTGACGCCCTCGATGGGACGGCCGGCCACGGAACGGAGACACTTTCAAGGCAATCAGTTCGATCGCGCGGGTAACCCTCAGTGCATCTCGCCACTGGCGAAGCCGACCGAATCACCGCACGAGGAGAGCTACTACGTGGGTGGAGGTGCCAGGGTGAGGAGCCGTTGCGGCGAAGAACGGCAGGAACACGAGGGAACCTGGGGAGTTGACTACACGGGCATCATCGTCCACAAGAAGACGAACCTCGGCTGGTGGCACGGCAACCGCTACCAGGGAGGAGTCGGCTCGTACCGCACCGATGGACCGCGACTGGTGCACGCACCGCGATAGCCCAGGCCTCGTCCTGATGGATCATCGACTGCGGTTGGCGGCACGCCGGTACAGCGGTAGACCGCCCTACTTGCCGGGCAGCCGCCAGACCTTGGAGAACGTGGCCGGCTCGTTCACCATCGCGTCCACGGCCCGCGACAGGAGCACGAGCGCAGGCCCATCGCTGGGGAAACCGTCGAGCAGCCCGCCCAGTATCCGGGCGGCGTTGGAGAAATTGCCCGCCTCGAAGGCAGCCAACGCCTCCTCGTACCGTGAAAACAGCTCGCCGCAACGAGGGGCGTCGGCGCAGTCGAGTTCGAAGAGTTCCACCGGTTCGGCGATGTTTACCACCGCCACGCTGCACAGCCTGCGCACGCGAAACGAATCGTCGAGCAACCGGCGGGTGGCGCCGGTGATGAGCGTGTTCACCCGCAGATACTTGGTCGCTCCCTGCACGCGACTGGCAAGGTTGACCCCGTTGCCCAACGGACCGTACTTGAATTTTCGGGTCGAGCCCGTGTTGCCCACCCGGGCGACGGCCGAGTTCAGCCCGATGCCGAAACGGGTCGGCCCCCCGATCACACGCTGCCAGCGTTCGTCGATCTCCGGCACCGCTGCCACCATCCGCTGCGCCGTGCGACAGGCGAGCGCCGCATGGTCGGACTGTGCCGAGGGGGCGCCCCACATCGCCATCAACTCATCCCCGACGTAGTCGACAAGCACCCCGCCTGTGCCGGCGACCTCGTCGGAGAGCGGGTTGAGCACGCCGCCGATCCATTCCATCGTCTGGGCAGGGCCGAGCCGTTCGCTCACGCCGCTGAATCCTCGAATGTCGCAGAACAGCACCGTCACCTCCGCATCGCGGCCGCGGAGCAGATCGGGCTCCGCCTCCAGCCGGGCGGCCAGCTGCGGCGAGAAGAACTGCTCGAACTGCACCTTCTGCTGCACAGCCAGCTTTTCCTGCTCAATCCGGGCTAGCCCCGCCGCAACTCCACAGGCGAGAGTCTCGACGAGCAGGGCCTCCAACTGCGTGATCTCGGCACCACAGGTCGCCGCGCCTCCGCCCTCTCGATGACCGTACAATGCCCCCAACACCGCGCCGTTGCGGTCGAGAATCGGCGCCGCGACGTAGGCATCGAGGGCCGCCATGCTCGAGAGCACGTCCACCTGCCGATCGACCCGGTTCCAAAACGTGCGTTTCTCGGCAAGCACCCGCGCCAGGACGTTCGTGCTGGGTCGCGCGTTCGACGTGTCGCTCGAGGCGATGGCCGTGGGCTTCCATGCGCCGTCCGCGTGAAGAAACACCGCGCCCAAGCTGAGGCCCACCAGATCGACGATCCCCTGGGCTGCCTTGTGGAAGAAATCGTTCGAATTCGAGGCACTCTGCAAGACCGCGATCACCTGCCTCAACCAGCGGACGACCGCCTCGACGTCCCCACCTTGTGTGTTCGAAATCAGCGCGGTGATCAGCTGCGAGGAAGGGTTTTCACCGGCCGTCACACCCCCGACCAGCGGAAGGGGCGGAGGCTGGTCGAGCGTCTGGAAGTGCGCAGCGGGCTCCGGCACCTCCGCATCGCCGCCAGCGACCTCCGCAGCTGCCGAGACCACGATGCGGCCGATCTGAAAGCTGACCGGCAGCGGATACTCCGCGATTCCCCCCGGGGCCACGTCGGCATGGCCGAAACAGCGGACGGCGATGGCCGAACTGAGATTGGTGATGCGGATGCGGGCATGGGCCAACGGCTCCAACCGGACCTGACGCCGCGACACGTCGCTCTCGGTAGGCTCGGCGATGGCGACCCGCACGCCCCCATCGATCGCGACGGGCTGAAACAGGACGTCCTCTTGCGGCCGTGAAGGATCACGCCGGCCGAGTTCGATCGGTTCTGAAAATGCGGCGGAAAACGGCTGCCGCTCGTTGTGCCGGATCGAGAGTCGCAGGCAGTCGTTCACGGCGGCTCCGGGGACATTGCATGACGGGCCGGGACGCTTGATGCGCCGCCCGTTGCCGTGCGGTATGCTGAGACATCGTCCCGGTGCCGTCAAGCTGTCTGCCAAGGCGGGGGCAGCCGCACCGGTCGCCGGCCGTTCGAGGACTTATCAATCATGGGTACGACCATGGGCACGACGTTGATCAGCCTTTCCCATCAGGTGCCGCCACGGTGCCATCGCAGGTGCCCTGGAATCATGGCCGCGGCAGGTGCCGTCGTGCTCACGGCGATAACCGTCTGGCCGGCACACGCCGACGAGCCGCCTGTTGCGGAGGTGCGCGAGCGGAACGTGATCCGCAAGCAGCTGCCGAAGAACGTCAAGTCGCTCGCGCTCGAGTACACGGTGATCTCCATCGATGACACCGGCAGGGAGCGTCACGTCGACCCCCACTCGCACACGTTCGCGGTCGGCGACTCGTTTCTCGTCCGAATTCGCCCTCAGGACGACGTGTATGTCTACGTGTTCAACGAGGGGCCGACCGGCGAGCGCGTCTGCCTGCTGCCCTCCGAGGGTGAGCAGCCGCCACTGGTGAAGAAGGGAGACGAGATCGCACTGCCCGACGACGGCGGCTATTTCACGTTCTCCGAACCGGCTGGGGAAGAAAAACTCGTGGTCGTGGCATTGACCGAGCCCAACGACGATCTGCGGCTGCTCGCGAACGCCGTTTTCAAGAGTGGTCGGTCGGCGGCAGCGACTCTTTCGTCGCAGCAGCGTGAAGCGAAGAAGCAGGCCGACTCCGGAATGGAGTCTTTGCGGCAACGCGCTGGCAAGGGCGTGCAATCGCGGGGCCCGGTTCGCAAACTGGTGGAGCGCGCCGAGAGCCTCGGTGCCGGCGAGCGAGTCACGCACGTCGAGCCTCCGCAGGCGGGTGAAACCTCCAGCTACGGTATCGCGGTGTCGGCCGGCGAACCGGAACTCTTCCTCGACATCCCGCTCCGCTCCCAGACTCCTGCCAAATAGGCAGCCCATCCTTCGGGCACGCCTTTGAAACGGGCACGACGCCATGCACGTTCTCACCGGTGCACTCTTCCGCGGCAGACCACTCCTAGCGAGGACGCCATGCGGATTCGTGGCATGGCTGTTCCTGGCAGTGGCCGCGCTGGCGGACGTCGCACGCGAGACGCCCGATCCGATCCTGCGGCTTGATCTGCCCGGCCATACATCGGAGGTGCGGAGTCTCGCCTTCCTCCCAGACGGACGGCTTGTCTCGGGCGGCCGCGACAAGGTGGCGATGATTTGGGACACCCGCGAAACCGTCGGAGGCACCCGCGACATTGCCCGCAAACGCCTTCGTGACCGCGTGATCCGCTGGCAGGTGGCCCGAGGCACCCGCGGCGCGATCCAGGCGTTGGCCGCATCTCCTGAAAAGGAGTCGCTCATCGCAGTCGGTGGCAGCGGCGCACTGGGAAGCACGGGCGAGATTCTCGTCGTCGATCAGGGTGACGGCGGATTGGTGACCGTGCTCGGCGGCGGCGCCCGTGCCGGCCACCGCGGTAGCGTGGTAGCACTCGACTTCTCTCCCGACGCGGCCTGGCTCTTCTCAGCCGACGTCGATGGCCAGGTATTCGCGTGGGAACAAGACCGACAGGATCGGAAGGCCGCCTGGAAGGCCGTGGAACTGGCCGCTCGTGAGGAGACGCGGCTGCCAGCCGCCCGCGCCGACATCCTCAGGCTGCTGCCGGCAACGCGGCCGCTGGCGGCCGTGCAAGGTGGACGGGTCGCGATTCCCGTGCCGGCCCAGCCCGAACCGCAAGGAGCGGCGACCAAGCCGGCTTGGCAGCTCGAACTCGTCGATCCACGCCAGCCCGCCGCGCGCAAGCGGCTGCCGTTCGAGTACCAGGGTGTGATTCTCGCCATGGACGCCACGCCAGACGGCAGGTTCCTCGCAGCCGCCGACCTTGGTGGTCAAGTCACCATCTGGGATCTTGCCGCCGCCGCTCCGCAGCCCGCGGTGCTGACGATCACCCCGGCCGCGGAATCGCTAGCGCTATCGGCCGATGGCAGTCGCCTGGTCGTAGGTGTGGCCACCAAGGCCGGCAGCGCCGCGCGTCTCGAGGTCTGGGATGCCAAGACGGCCAAACGGCTGTCGGCGCGGGAGATGCCCGCGCCGGTCCGCGCGGTGGCGGTCAATGCCACGGGCACGCGGCTTGCCGCGAGCGGTGGCTGGAATCACGAAATCCTCGTCGAGCGGACCAACGCCGGTGAGCCACCAGCTGCGGCGCCCCGCGTCGGCCAGCGACTCGGTGGCGTGGGCCGGCGGATTGGCCGCGTGGCCTTCGCGAAACAGGATGGGCAGCGGCCGCCCGAGCGGCTGGCATTTGGACTGCTCGCAGCCGATCCCGCCCTCGAGCCCACTCTGTCCGAGGCCTTCGATCTCGGCAACCTCGCCGTAGTGCCGGTCGGCGACCGTGCCACTTGGGCAGCGGGAGCAGGACGACCTGGCACGTGGTCGCTGAATCGCGGCCCGCAGCAGCGGGATGGCGTCGAACTGTGGCAGTTGTCCCGCGGCGACCGCCCGGCGGCGACGATCGAGCTCGATCTTTCCTGGCAGGGACGTCTCGGGCCCGTCAAGGAATGTGTCGCCTGGCTGTCCCGCGAGGGATCAGCCGAGCCGTGGGGCGTGGTGCTCGGCACCGACCGCGGATTGTTCGTCTATCAACTCGCCGAGCAGGGAGCCTGCACGATCGTGCGCCGCTATCGCGGCCACGAAGATGGCGTCCTGTCGTTGGCGGTGTCGGAGGATGGCCGCTGGCTCGCCAGTGGCGGCAGGGATGGAATCGTCATGCTCTGGCCGTTGGCAGGGATTGGCCAAGCCAAGCCGCTCGTCGAGCGGTTTGGCGTCGGACTGCGGCTCGAGAACGGACGTGCGGTGGTCGATGAAGTCGACGAAGCCGGTCCGCTCGCAGGCCGGGATGTCCGCGTGGGTGACGTGATCGCGAAGCTCTCCTGGGCAGATGGAACGGGCCCGGACGCAAATCAGACAGAGGCAGCCGCCGGCCCCGCCGTGGTGGCAGCGCTCACCGACTGCCCTTGGCAACGGCAATTGTCGATCGTCGTAGAACGCGACGGCAACGCTGCCGATCCGTTCCATCGACTCCCCGCTTGGGAAAACATCGCGAGTCTCTACCTGGCGGCGGACCGTGAGTGGGCCTGGTGGTCTCCCCGCGGCTATTATGCGGCGAGTGCCAATGGAGACACGCTCTTCGGTTGGCTCGTCAACCGTGGCGTCGAACGCCTGCCGCGGTTCTATCGAGCCAACCAGTTTCGTCGGCGATTGGAGCGGCCCGATGTGATGTCGCGGCTCCTGGCAGCGGGCAGCCTCGGCGAGTCGTTGCGGAACGCCGGTCGCGATGTGCCGAAGTCTTCAGCCATCGTTCTCCCAGAGATGATCGTCGCCACACCCGAGGTAAGCATCGTGTCGCCTCGTTCCGACACGGCGGCCGATGCGGCGACGATCCGCGTGACCGCGGCTATCGACGTCCCGGAGGGTGTGACGCTCTCCCGGGTGCGGGCCTATGCCAGCGGCGTGGTCGGTCGGGGGCAGGGACAACTCCTCGAGGAACGGCCTGCCCGTGACGGCCAGCCCGTCCGCCGCACGTATGCGTGGGATCTCGCCCTGCCCGACGAGTCCGAGCATCTCATCCAGGTGTTCGTCGGCACGGACGCCGGCCCGACCGACGTTGCCGAACTGACGGTCGCAGCACCCGTGGGCCCCGTTCCCGCGGCCAGGCCACGGCGACCGCGGATGGTTCTGCTGGCGGCGGGGGTCGATCGCTATGCCCATGCCGATCGCTTCACCAACGTCGGCCTGACGCATCTCGAATTTGCCACCGCCGACGCGCGAGCGATCCAGGCGGCGCTCGGGCAGCGGGCCGCAACACGCTACGACATCGTGGGCAGCGTGCTGCTGGCCGATGAACGTGTCACCCGTGACGCCTGGCGCGAATCGCTGGCGAAGGTGGCCGGGCAACTCGCCGACGACGTCGCCCCCGACGACCTCGTTGTGCTGTTCCTCGCCGGCCACGGCATGATCGACGAGAGCAACGGCCGCGAGTACTGCTATCTCTGCCACGATGCCGAACTTCGCGAGACCGCCGGCGGCGTAGTGCCTGAGCGGGCGGGCGTTGTCACATGGAAGGACTTTGCCGCGCTCGACGGGCTGCCGTGCCGGAAGCTGGCGATCGTCGACACCTGCCACTCGGGTGGAATGGGGCCGTCTGCGCGATCCACCGCCGTCCGCGAGTTCCAGGAGAACATGATTCTCGTGCTGGCCGCGGCCTCCGATGCCGAGGCCAGCCAGGAGTCGGCATCGTGGGGACACGGCGCCTTCACGACCGGACTGCTGGAGGCCCTCGCGGGACGGGCCGACACCCGTTCCGGCCGACCCGGCCCTGCGGGCAACGCGACGGCGCCCGTCGCAACGTCACCCGATGGAGTAGTCACGCTCGCCGAAATCGCGGACTATGTGGTGACACGCATACCCGAACTGACCGTCGCAGCCAGCGAACGTCCGCAGCACCCGACCGTATCCCCGGCGGCACTCCTGCCATTCATGACGCTGCCGCTGGCCGAGCACCGTGACGGCCGGCCCGTGCCCTGAACACCATCCGCCCTGACGTCACACCGTATTTCGCAGGTTTGGCATGGACAGCGACGACGACGCCAAAGAGCCGCTGACGACCGTGGCCGACCTCGCCGCCACGGCGGCGCTGCCGACGCTTCCGCCGCTGCGGACGGCGACGTTTCCGTACCATCCCGGTGACGTCATCCTGCCCGGGTATCGGCTGACCAAGCGGCTCGGCAGCGGCGGATTCGGCGAGGTGTGGCGGGCCGAGGCGCCTGGTGGCATGGGCGTGGCGATCAAGATCCTGGCGAACCTGGGCAGGCGCGAGGGGGGCCGCGAATACAGGGCACTGCAGACGATCAAAAACATCCGTCACGCGCACATCGTGCCGTTATTCGGAGTGTGGCTGAAGGCCAACGACGGCCGTGTGCTCAGTGAAACCGAACTCCATGAGGCCGAGAAACGCATCCTGTCGGTGATGCCCGCCACGGCGGAAACCCGCGATGCCGTCGACGAGCCGGGACAGTCGTCTCTCGAATCACTCGAACTGATCGTGGCCATGGGGCTTGGCGACCAGACGCTCTTTGACCGATTGCGGGAATCGCAGCGGGCGGGCAGCAGGGGGCTGCCGCCCGAGGAACTCGTGCCCTGGATGCAGCAGGCGGCGTTGGCGCTCGATCACTTCAACAGCAGCAGCCGTCGATCATCGGAAAATGCCACCGCCGTCCAGCACTGCGACATCAAGCCGCAGAATATGCTGCTGGTTGGCGACGTCGTGCAGGTCTGCGACTTCGGCCTGGCCCGCGCCCAGGGCGAGGTGCGGGCGACGTCCAACACGATGGCCAGCCTCGCGTACGCCGCGCCGGAAATGGTGTCGCCGCCCTACGACCCCTCCCCCGCGACCGACCAGTATTCGCTCGCCATCAGCTACATCGAGCTGCGGACTGGCCGGCTTCCCTACACGGAACTCACCCCGATCACGATCCTGCGGGCGAAACTCGACGGCCAACTCGACTTGGCGTCGCTTTCGCCCGCGGAGACCAGCGTGCTGAAACGGGCGTTGCAAGTCGATCCGAAAAAACGATGGCAATCGTGTGCGGAATTCGTCCGCGAGCTCCGCGGCAGCGTGCCTCGGTCCCACGATTCAAGGAGCCTCGATTCGCAGCCCCACTCGCCGGAAAATGCCCGCACTCCAGCGGATAACCCGGGCAGCAGGGCTTCGCCAGATCCGGCGTGGGCGGAGGCGAAGGGGGCCGAATCCGCTGCTTCCGCTCCGATCATCGCACCGCCCCGCGCCGCGGGATCGGCGGCCGTACCCACTCGGACGAAGACGGGCGTCGTCGCCGCGGTTGCGGCGGGCAGTCTCGCCCTGCTCGCCGGTGCTTACACCGCATTCGGTCCTCGGATTCCGCCGCCGACTCCCGGTTCACCGTCACCACCCGTGAGTGCGTCGGCCGATGGCACCTCCCAGCCTGCGTCCAGCGAAACGACGCCCGCCGCACTCCTTGCCCGCGCGGCTGATCTGGAACAACGCGGTGATTTCATCGCCTCGGCGCAGGACTATGGCGCGGCGCTCGCCGACCACCCCGACAAACTGGCGGCGGTCCTCTGGAGCCTGCAGACAAAGGCTTCCGATGCCGGCAGGCCAGCCGATTGCGTGCCCCTGCTTGAACGACTTGAAAATCTCTACGCGGCGTCGCCCGCCCCGCGCGTGGCGGGCATCACGCGATGGGATGTCGTCAACTCGCTGGCGTGGTATACCGCCACACAGCCCGCGGCGGATGCCGCGGCCGGACGGAAAGCACGGGTCCTGGCCGAGGAGGCACTGAACCTGGCAGGCACCGACCCGCTGATGCGGGCCCAGTCGCTCGACACGCTGGCCGCGTCGGTCGCCCGCGCCGGCGAGACGGCCGAGGCACTGCGCCGCATCGATGACGCGATCGGCCTCGTGCAAGATCCGGTCCAGCGGGCAGAGTTCGAAAAACGCCGCGAACGGTATCAGCGAGGGCTTCCGTGGAACGACCCCTGACAGCGGCTATCCAAGTCCGCGGCTATCCCAACCGCACGCCGCCGCCATAGCGAAACCTGGAATTGCCCGGCGTCGCGGGGAGGAGGTCGATCGACGCATCGGCTGTCCACGCGTTCGGACCGTTGAACAGAAACCGCCGCACCGTGTTGGCGGTCTGGTTCGAGCCGCCAAGGGCGGCGAAGATCTGGGCCCTGCCGTTGGCCGCGGGCAGCCCGTTGACCACGACGACTGACAGAGGTGCGTTGAAGCCCATGCCGGTCGGGCCGATGACCTCGCCCTGTGTGAAGAAATCGGGACCGCCCGTGGGCCTCCAACCCCTGCCCTGCCGGGGAGCCTGGGCGAACCGGCCGCGGGGACCGAGCTGCTCGGCGATGCTCGCCGCAAACGACGCAGGATTCGTGACGGCCGACTCGGCGGTCACGAACTCGTTGCCCAGCACACGGAAATTCGCGAGGCCGTTCGCCCCGGCCCCGATCACGAGGTCGGCCCGCCTGTCGCCGTCGATGTCGCCGACGCCCACCGCGGCGCCGAAGCCGAAGACGTCGACGAGGCGGCGTGCCGGCCCCGATTCCACGAGGCTGCTGACGACGAACGAACGAGTGGTGTCGAGGGTCGGGCCTGCAAGGATCGTGATCTTGGTCGTGCCCGCGGCCCGCTGCGAAGCGGTGGTCGCGGCGATCACGATATCGTCGTGGCCGCCCGTAGCGAACAGCTTGCCGACGGTGAGCGACGTGATCGCCTGCCCCGATGGCAGATCGGTCACCCGCACCGGCACGGGGTTGATCTCCGGCCGGGCACCCTGCTCCAACACGAGCAGATCGAACACCGCCACCCTGCCACCCGCGGCCACAACGAGCTCCATCACTCCGCTGCCATGCGAGTCGTCCATACAATCCCCCAACGCCACGAAGTAGCCGTCGCGGGCTCCGCCGGTGAACACGCCGCCCACGTCGATCGAAACGGGATTCCATGCGGGGGTGACCGCGCCGTCGAAGATCGCGATGGTCGAGAGAGACGTCCCGAAGACACGAGCGAGTTTTTGATTCGGTGCCACGGGGTCAGGCCGATCGGGAACACCCCCCGGCGCCACGACGAGGTCGGCCCTGCCGTTGCCGTTAAGATCGGCCGCCACCGCGCGGAGGCCGCCCTGGAAACGCGTCACGAACGCATTCGAGTAGCCGGCCTGCGCGAGGTCAGCCGCACCGAATTCCCGCTGCTGGCTCCCCGTTCCGGCCTCGACGAGCCTCGCGCCGGGCACGGCGGCCGAGCCGAGCACGAGCGTGCCCCCGCCGGCCGGTGTCGGGATCGCCCGGCTGAGCGTGACGGTCACCGTCCGCTGGCGGGCGTTGTAGCTGCTCCGCACGACCGTGGCGGTCTGGGACTCGCCTGCGCCCGCAGGCGTGATCGTGAGCGGCATGCGAGCCGGAAAGAAGCCGGCCTGCGCCGCCGGCAGACCGGCAACGCGGATCGTGGTGGCATTGACGACGCCATAGACGAACTCGCGATCCCAGGCCACCGAGGATCCGGCGTTGGCCGCGGCGAACACCACCCCGGCAGTCCCGTCGACGACGATGAACTCGGTGTTCGTATCCGGCACTTCGTTCGAGATGCCGATGCCGAGATCGTCGCGAATGCCGCCGCCGTTGAACGCGAACAAGCTGCCGATCAACACGCCGCCCACCTCGCCAGGCTGGACGGTGTGCCGGAACAGGAGCGAGGTCGTGCCGCTGCCGCCGGCGTATGCAGCCTGCAGGGACGCTTGCCCGATCGTCAGCGGCAGGGCCGGCACGTCCGTGACGAACACCGGCACGTCGAAGTCGACGGCGAACGTCAGCACGTCGCCCACCCGGTAGCGACCGACGTCCGGCGGTCTCACGGCGACGGCAAGCGTGATGGACGCAGCGACCTGCGCCGCCGCGGAGAAGGGCGACGTCGAACCATCGACTGCGGTGGCCGTGGCCGTGGCCGTGAGCCAGTCTCCTACGGCAGCCGCGGCGAGCGGGATCTCGAGGATCACCGGGCCGCTGCCGACCACGGTACCGGTGCCGACGAGCGTGCGGCCCTGGAAGACCGTCGGGTCGACCGGCGTGGTATCGCCCGCGTCAATCCGCTTGTTGGAGAAGAGCTCCACCTGAAACGTGCGGCCGTTGGCGGCCGGGATCGAGAGTCGCACGCGGGTTACCTTTGCGTCCATGTCGATGCCCACGGCCTCGATCGTCGGCGTGGCCTGATCGACATTGCCGCCGTTCTGGAGTCGTATGCCGGCGCCCGCGGTCGGCGGAGGTCCCGCACCGTTGAGGAAGATCGAGTTGCCGAGAATCTGGTTGCCAACCGCCGTCTTACCGCTGACGGTGACGCCGCTCCGCAGGTTGCCGCTGATGATGTTGCCGGCCTGCCCATTGCCACCGACGAGGAGATGCGACCCCTGCACGAGAATGCCGTCGCCGCCGTTGTCGCGGATGTCGAAACCGCTGATCGTGGAACCGGGCGACGTGCCGCCGAAGACGATGCCGGAATTGCGGAAGCCGCTGATCGAACCGCCTGCTGCAAGCGTCACCACATTGACCGCAGGCCCGATCGTGAGGCCATCGGACGTCGCGCTCGTGGCCCTGCCATCGAGCGTGATGGCAGCGGCGGCGGTGACCTTGCCCGCGTTGTTGATCGCGAGGCCGGCCAACGCGTTCAAGCCTCCCACAGTGCCGACAAAGTCGACATCCCACGTGCCGCCGGCGATGGCGAGCGGATAGCCACCATCGAGCGTGCTGCCAAACCGCACCTTGGCCACGGTCAACGTGGTCGGGGCGGCCAGGTTCACGGGATTCCTGAACTCCGCGCTGCCGGCCGTCAGACTCCCTCCGCTGAGCGTCGTCGTGCCGAACGCCGCGGTGGTGAGCCCAAGCAGCGGCGTGACGCTGCCGACGATTGACCGGAATGCCGTGTCGCCCGTCGTGGTCGACGTGATTGCGACGGCGCCATCCAGCGTGGACGCGAACACGATCGGCCCGGAGCCGGCGTTGAGTATCACGTTCGTCGCCGCCGTCGTGTTGCCGACGAACGTCACGGGATCACCAAACACCAGCCCCTGAAGGCCGTTGGTGACGACGACTCCCCCGGCCACGCGGGTGCTGCCCGCGGCGTCGGTCACCAGCCCCGCCAGCCCGAGCCGGCCGCCCACGGGCCCGCCGAAGAACGTCTCGGCGGCCGAGCGAACCTCGAGATTGCCAGACGCGCCGTACTGGAACCGGCCGTCGCCGATGCCATCGACCGTCTGGAGGAACCGCACCGGTGCCGTTCCGGCATCGACCACGACGTCGCCGTCGAGCAGCACCTGGCCGAAGTAGGCCTGCTCGCCCGCCGACCGCACGCTGTTGCCGAGCACGGTCTCCAACGATTTCACGAGCACGATCCCCGAGGTATCGATCCGCCCGTAGATCGCCATCTTCTCCACCGCCGCGTCCACCTCCAGTGGATTCCCGACGGCGAGGTTGCCCGCAGACGCCACGGTGAAGCTCTGGCTACCGGTGCCGCCCCCCACCGAGATGGTGGCCACGTTCGTGAAGCCGAAGACGGCCGGCGATACCAGCCCGGTGCCGGTGATCTGGTAGACCAGATAGGGTGGCGCCGTCGATGGCCTCAGTTCGGCCACCGTGAGCGTGGCCTGATCGCCATCCTCCCCGAGCCGGATCTGCAGGTCGCCGGAGAGCGTGTCGACGAATGCGGTCACGGCGAGCAGGTGCCGTCGCTCCAATGGCTCGGCAGCAAGAGCAGGCGAGCTTTTCCTTCGCGTGATGCGATGCCGCATATCGGGAACCACCCGGGACGTGAAAGTGCACAAACCTATCAGTGAATACTCTCTGCCGACGGGGCCGTCAATCAATCGGTCAGCCGATCGGTCAGGCAAGCGGTCAGTCGGCGTCCTGACGGTCGGCTGAATTGCCATGGATGGCTTTTTCCACATCCATTGAGAACTTTTCCACGGCCAGTTAGAAATTTCCACAGAAAGCTAGAACTGGGCACGAGTCAGACGGTTCTGGCGACCGAACCGCCAGTTGACGAACGCCCGCAATTCGCCGTCGAAGAATCGGTCGCCGCCGCCGCCCAGTGGCGTGACATAGGCGAACGTCACCGTCGACCGCCGATTCCACTCGAAGTTGCAGCCCACCAGGCCATTGGTGACCGAGAGGATGCCCTGGTCGTTGCCCAGCGAGTAGCCGTAGGCGTTGATCGGCTGGAACTGGTTCATCGACTGATTGACGTGCACCTCCATGATGGGCGAGACGCCGGTGAGCCCGGGCCCTCGGCTCGTGTAGACCCAGTAGCCGGTGCTGAAGCTCAGGTACATGAACGTCGGATAGAGCACGCGACCGGCGCTCGCCATCTGGCTGCCGCTGACGTTGGCATCGAGCGTGCTGTTGACGTAGGCCGGACTGCCATTGGAATCGATGTCCATCTCGAGCATGGCCTGATTGAACCAGCGGTCGTTGGGCGCCCAGACGGAGCCCACGAAGGGCATGGTGTGCACCGACTGGTTCTCAACGTAGACCAGATTCAGCGGCTGGCCGGTCTGGGTCGTGCCGTTGACGTACACCGACTCCGCGGTGGGCAGCAGCACTTGCATGCCGGCCGAGATACCCCAGGTGTCTCGCTGCATGAGGAACGACTTGAAGATCACCGACATGTTGCCGAACTCGATGTCGCGATACTCCGACAGGCCTCCGCAGGCGCCGGAGTCGACCGTTTGCACGTTGCTGAGGGTGCCGGCGAAGGGGGTGCGGATCTCGATCGAGGCCCACTGATCGAAGAACGTCTTCTCGAAGCCGGGAGTGAACCGGTTGACGTCGGCACGACCGGGCGTGATGTTCGCCCCCTTGAAGTAGCTGTAGTTGAAGTAGACGCGATCCCGGGGGATCGGGCTGGAATTCTCGACGAGTTTCGTGAAGCCGACGTTGATGCCTGGCAGCAGGGCCGCCGAATCGACCTGAATGACGTAGTTGTAGAAGAGGAAGGCGTCCTGGGTGCCGGGCGTGGTGAAGTTGGTCGTGCCGGTGGTCGTGGTGTTGGACAACGCGCCGGAGCTGGCTGCGTCATACACCGTCTTGGGGTTCTTGTCGGCGTACTGCGACGTGTCGAGGTTGGGATTGGTGGCGAACGTGTTGTCCACCGCGGCCGTGAACGAAGCGGGCGACTGCACCGGCGTGATCCCGGCCCCTGGAGACGGCCCGCCGACGGTCAGGCTCACCGGTGGCGTACCCGGCACGTTGCCCAGTGGCTGGGCGGGCAGAATGAATGAGGGATACCCGGCAGCCTTGATCGCCTGCACACTGTTGTAACTGCCGTCGGTGACGGTGTTGATCTGCGCAGGCTGATAGCCCTCGAGCGTGCCGCCGGCGTTGAACAGGCCGGGGGCGATAACCAGCAGGCGGCCGACGGCGAGGCTCGACGACGTCGATGTCGGTGCACAGCCATCACCGACGAAGCTGGGGGTGTTGGACCAGGCCTCCCGCAGCCCACCGACATCGAGGTCGGCGAAATCCTGTGCGAGATTGGGCACGGCTACCGGAGGTTCGGGAATGGCGGGCACGGGCGGTGTGGCTGCCGGCGGCGTGGCGGCAGGGGCAGCAGGCGTAGGGGCAGCAGGCGTAGGGACAGCAGTGGCCGCAGGTGCGGGCCTGGCCGGCATCGTCGGCGCGGCGGGCACCGACGGTGGCTGGGGTGGCTGGGCCACAGCCGGCCTACCGAGCATGCCCAACGCGATCACGATGAGGGCCCACTGCGGGCCAGCCGCTCTGATCCACTGAACGCGATCCGCGTTCGTCCTGGCAGTATGCACCTCGGCCATGCTCTGCGGCCTCTTCCCCTGTTTGAAGGCCAGGCCTCACGGCCTTCCTCTACGGTTCTGCGTCGGCAACGCAACACCTCGCCGATCTTATTTTCTCGACAGATGTGCCCCAGCCGTTCCAAGGGTATTCCCCGCGTCGGTCCAGCTTCAGCCCTCCTCGAACCCGACCCTGCGGCCTGCGAGGTTTGGGATGCCGGCGGGCAGGTTTTCGGGCGGTGCACTGGAGTCGTCATGGCTAACGCGATCTGAGACGGTGCGGATGCCGATCAGGGCGGGCACGGGAGTCCGCGGGGCGGTCAAGCGGCGGGTTCCTGCTGCAGAAGAACGCGATGGAGCTGGAGCGGCTCGCCCTTTCCCTTGACGGCCACCGGGGGCAGAGCTGCGAGCGCGACCCCGGGCGGTGTGAGCAGTGCCCGCGTGGAGTCAGCGATCAGAATTTCGCCGGCTTCCGCGACCGAGCAGATGCGGCTGGCCACATTAGTCGTGTCGCCGATCACCGCGTATTGGATGTACTTCTCGGTGCCGATGTATCCCGCGGCGACCGGCCCGGAGCAGAGCCCGATGTGGATCTCGATCGGGGCGCATCCCGCCGCCACGAGCCGGGTGTTGAGTTCAGCGATGCCCCGCTGCATGTCCTCGGCGGCGGCCACGGCGCGGTCGGCGTCGTCGGGGCCGCCGAAGGGCGCACCCCAGACGGCCAGCAGGGCATCACCGATGAACTTCTCAAGCGTGCCGCCGTGCCGAAACACGATGTCGACCATCGGCGGAAAGTAGGCGTTGAGCAGGTCCACCACCTGCCGCGGCTGCATTCCGGAGGACATCGCCGTGAAGCCGCTGATATCGCAGAAGAGCACCGTCACGCAGCGCTCGTCCACCCGTACCGCGACGTCCGGCTCTGCGGCGATCCGCGCCGCCACCTCCGGCGCGAAAAACCTGCTGAGCCGTTCGTTCGACACGGCTTCCTTGTGCATTCGCAGCATGCCATCGACAATGTAATAGGTGATGGCGGTCGCGAATCCAAAGCCCTGCAGCGATAGCACGCTGGCTCGCACGCTCAAGGGCCAGACCGGGCCGAGGAGCGTCATCGTGCAGTAGGTGATGGCCGACAGGCAGCCGGCGAGCAGCACTGCCCCACGGCTGAACGTGAGCCCCGCCAGCACGATCACCATCATGAACATTTCGCTCGGCACGAGCAGGCCGAAGCTGGGGCGGCGGTTGAACCACTGCGCCCAGCACATGAAGCCCATCAGCGCCACCCGCATCACGACGAGCATGTACTTGCGACGCGGATCGTAGGCCGGTCGCACCGTGAGCAGCACAAGCACCGCGACATGCGCCAGAAGCAACGCCACCGTCGCGACCTCCACCGGCTCTGACACGATGAGTTGCTGGTCGACAGGCGTTGTGTCGCCGGCGAGGGTGGCGTTCCAGGCCGTTTCCGTGAGCAAAAGCGACGCCGCGGATCCGGCCACGACCATGCAGACGACCCGCTCGTTGGCAGTCTCGCGGGCCTGCCGCCGCCGTTCGAAGTCGTCGACGGACGTCGTCACTTGTCCACCTCAGCACGCGGCATCAGATCCCGCCGCGGGATTCTCGGAGTTTCACGACCGCCCACCGAGAATCGTCGTAAACCCAAGCGGCGGCAGGTAGTTATGCTAATGCCCTCAAAAAGCAAGTGAGGCTGCTGGGACTCGAACCCAGGACCAACGGATTAAAAGTCCAGACGAGCTTGAAGAATAGGCCACGGTCGTATTGCGGTCAATCAGAATCCCCGGGAACGGCGCGTGTCGATCGGCGCAGGAATCAGGCGCCGAGAGGGCATTTGCTAACAGTTTTGCTAACAGTGCCAAGGGCCCACTGAACTGCCGTCACGCTACCTGACGGATGACCTCCTGATATGCCCGCCAGCCAGAGGGGCCGACGGGGAGACCGCCCGCGGAACTAGGCTAGGGTGCCGAAAATGGTGAGCAGGAAGTGAGCGTGAGCCGCCCTTGTTGTTACGGTAAGATCAGATCATTCCCGCTCTCACACGTGGGCACTCCACCATCGCGACCCAACAGCCATGCGATCTCGAATTTATGTCGATACGTCGGTGTTTGGTGGCTGTGAGGACGTGGAGTTCCTCGACCATTCCCGACGCCTTGTGACCGCCATGGCGAAGGGTGAATACGCGATGGTGATCTCGGAGGTGACGCTGGTTGAACTGGAAAAAGCCCCGGTGCCGGTTCGTGCGCACTTGGAGCGGATCCCTGAGTCGCTCATCGAGGTGTTGTCGCTCGATGCCGAAGCCGAGACGCTTGCAGCCGAATACATCCGCGACGGCGCCGTGGGAAAGAACCAACGGGCCGATGCCCTCCATATAGCCATTGCGACGGTGGCTCGGGTTGACGTGCTCGTGAGCTGGAACTTCAAGCACATCGTCAACCTGCGACGCATTCACGCCTTCAACGCGGTAAACTTGAAGCAGGGGTATCCGGTCCTCGAAATTCGAAATCCCCGGGAGGTGATCGGCGATGAGTGATATGCAGAAGCAGCAGGAGACGGCGGTCGAACAGATGCGCCGGGTTCGTGACCAGCTCAACCGCGAGATCGAAGCAGCGAGCGGGCCAGACTTGCTTGATCGCGTTCACGGTCATCGGTACGTAAGCCCGCTTTTGCAGCGATTGGCTTCGAAGGCCGTGAGCAAGGCCGAGGTGTTTGGGGCTGTACCCGGTAATCGCTGATTGCCGGCGGCCTCCACGATCTGGCTGCCGTCGTGCGTTGCTTCGGAGCAAGCGTCTTACGGACCCCAGCCACGTGAAGTCGAGTTGCGGTGTCTTTATTGTCGATCGCAAAGCACGCAGGTCAATTCACCCCCGGTTCCCGCAACACCAGTGCCCATTACGGGCTCACCTCGCCGCTTCCCGAGAGTCGCCCCAAGGGCTTGCCCGGGAAGTTCGTTTCATCCAGTGAGGCTGCTGGGACTCGAACCCAGGACCAACGGATTAAAAGTCCAGACGAGCCCGAAGAATAGGTCACGGTCGTATCGCGGTCATACGAATTCTTCGGGAACGGCGCGTGTCGATCGGCGCAGGAATCAGGCGACGAGAGCCACTTTGCTAACAGTTTTGCTAACAGTGCCAATGACCCGCTGCGCTGCCGTCACGCCACCTGCCGGATGACCTCCTGATACGCCCGCCAGACCCTCGAGTAGGCGCAGCCCCAGGCCTCGTCATGGCAGGCGCGGTCGAACTCCACGGGATCGAGCCCCGGCGTCTTGGAAAGCCGGTCGAGTGAAAAGTTCCAAGCCAGCGCGTGCGCCCATTCGTGGCAGAGCACCTCGACGGCCTGCGGCTCACCAAGATCGCGGTTGAGTTGGACCACGAACCGCTTATCCCGCCGAAGGCACTGGCCCAGGATCGTTTCGGGCAGCCAGGAAGCCCGAACGACGACGGGGAGAGCTGGAGGACATTCCCGTCGAAGGCCCGCCAAAACCGTCTGAAACTCTCGCCAGCCAAGGCGGTTCACGAAGGAGTGGGCAGGCGTTGAGAACAGACTACCGGCTCCCATCAGGGCTCCGCGATGGCAGCAGAGAATGCGCGCGGAATCACGACGACTGGAAATCATGTGTGCAGTGTAGCGCCGACGAAGCCCGCGCGCTACCTTGGAGCATATGGACACGCCGCAACCACAACCCACCAATACCGAAGCCAACATCCGGAAGGCTGCTGAGGCCATCGCCGAGGTCTTGCAGATGAAGCAGGAGTTCATTCGCTGCCATGAGTTCCTCGCCAACAGGACGGCTCGGCTTGTGGAACTGCTCGGTCACGCAGAATCCCGTGGGTACCTTCTCGAAGACTCCCTGACGCTCGTGGACACAACGTATTGGCTTCAGCACATCGACTGGCAGACCAAGTTCCTGTCGATTGTCCTGAACTTCACCAAGGACCCCGGCAGCAAAAACCTCCGGCCCCTCATCGAACTCTATGGCCGTGATCGAGACCGTATGAAGGTGGAGGTGGAGATTCTGGAACGCCAACTGAAACATCGGCTCGCCCACTTCGCGAAGCCGGACGATGCCACGGTCCGGAAGGTGATCATGAAGAACGAGAAAAGAGTGCTCGCGATCCACCTGCACATCCGGTCTGGGTATGGCGGCGCGGCTCTGGCGAGGTGCTTCAAGGTGCCCCGCTCGACTGCCTACGGATGGCTTGAGTGGTTCGAGAGCCTGCCAGAGGGCGTGCAGGCGGGCATTCTGGAGTTCATGGATACGCAGGTGCCGATCATGGCCGCGTGTCAGGTGCCGGCTGTCGTACCCAAGGCCACTGCGCCGAAAGAGGCCAGTCAGTCGGGTAGCGCGGCACCAGTGGCTCAGACGGCGTGAAGTTGGTGGATGGGTATTCGTTTTTCAGCCATCCATGAAGCCTCGATCTGGTGGGTACATTTTTGACGGGCGCAGCATTTCGCAACACACATGGTCTGGCCCGTGGTTCCCTGTGGTTTCGGGGGCGTGTGAGAAGAAACCATGCCGAAACAGGTGCCTCGATGCGCTAAAATATGGGCTGGCTCGACGCAGAAACTGACACGGAAGTTCATGGTTTTCGACGTCAGCGGGCACACGAAACGTCAGAAAGTCCGGATTCTCGCCGCGGCACAAGCAGCCCCGGCACACCCAACGCATCAAGGAGGATGCCCCATGTCATCTGCAAGTTCCTTCAACGATCCAGCAGGCCGGGAACTGTTGGCCATGCTCAGGAACGCCCGACGGAACAAGTTCGACGATCCCAAGTACCACTCCGGCCGCAAGAAGAAGGAATTCGCCTCGCCGTATCTGGAGTTCCTCGACAAGCTGGAGAAACTCGCGCGGAAGATGCCCCAGCCGTACGAGTTCGATCTGCTTCATACCGACGGGATCAGGCATGCAGACTTGGATGCGGGTGTGAGGGTGCTGAACGAACTGATCTTCGAGTGCCAGCGGAGCCTTGAGGGCATCGAGCACGCGAGGCTGGACTTGGATGCGCAGGCAAATGCGAGGGCACAGGGCTACGGTCGACCCTGAAAGTGCAAGCACGACCGCTGACATCAAAAAAAAGCGGCCGAGGTGTATTTCAACCCCGGCCGCTTTTTCTCGCGCAGGCAATCAGCCCGCCCACGCTCTGCACGCCGCTCGATACCCACACGAAGCACAATTCATCGTGCTGGGCGCTGGATAGAACACCCCCGACTCGATAGCCCGCCAAACCCGCTCCACGCGGGCCAAGGTGCGTTTCACGGCGGCTGGCTCGACCTCGCGGGTGTGCTCTTCGATCTGCGTTTCCTTCGTCTTCGTCAAAACCAAGAACCGGGTCGCAATCTTCTTCCCCGGGCTGATCTCCGAGGCGAGGTGGGAATACAGCAGAAGTTGCTCCCCTGAATCCTCGACCTGCTCCTGACTCCACTTCCCACGGCTGGTCTTGATGTCCGTGATCACCAGCGAATCCGAGTCTTCAGTCAGCAAATCCACCCTCCCGTACAAATCCGGCACACCCTCGACCAGCATGCCGCGAATCTCCTCCTCGACACCCAGCACCCGCTCCTGAACGCTCGCCGCAGGGCTACCCAGGAACGCCGTGAGCATCTTCGAGGCCAGAGCATCCAGCGAGGCCTGAGTTTCTGTGCTGCCAAACTGGATCGCGTCCGGGTCATGCGGCAGCCATGCACTCCGATACGCGAACATGAGCCGCTCGATGTCGGGTTGCTCTTCGCCAGAAAGGATCGCTTGGAAGTGCTGCTCGACCGCGGAGTGAATCCCGGTGCCGAACACGAGCGCACTGGACACGGACTCCTCGGGCAGGCCATCGATATACCGGAACTTGTATTTCAGCGGGCACGTCCGGAACGTCGAGATGGCCGACCACGAGATGTAATCCCT
>Ga0247835_1000659_pt1 | contig 48053 bp, 41 predicted proteins | sample LaCtaG_3_FD_189912 | JGI IMG/M metagenome (GOLD analysis project Ga0247835, IMG submission 189912) | Freshwater microbial communities from meromictic Lake La Cruz, Castile-La Mancha, Spain - LaCruzMarch2015_13.5m | ecosystem: Environmental > Aquatic > Freshwater > Lake | place: Spain: Castile-La...
ACAACCGAATTTCATCCAACAAAGCCTGCTTACTTATTTTTAAAAAGCTGGAGGTGTCTTCCAATTCTTCGGCAAAATTGCTTTCCAATTCTGCTTGCGTATAGCCCAGCATCGTAGCAAAATCCAATTGCAAGGTCAGATCCGTCAAGTTATTCAGCCCGGAGAAAATGCCCACTTTGGAAAACTTGCTGACACCTGTGATAAATACGAACTCAAGCGCGGAATCATTGTTTTTCAAAACACTGTAAAATTCCCTCAGGATTTCCCGATTTTCATAGGCTTTGGCCACATCTTGACCCAAAAAGTGGATAATGGGGGCATCGTATTCATCAATGAGTACAACTACTTTATTGACCTTGCTCAGTTCCTGGATTAGGTATTCAAATTTGGCACTGAGGTTTGCTTCATTGATGGGTGGTAGACCGTGTTCACGGATGAGTTTGTCCAGTTGATAATGCAAGGCTTTTGGCAAACCACTTTCGGCAAAACCAATTCCCGTAAACGAAAGCCGAATCACAGGATGCTTCCGGTTCCAATCCCACTTGTCTTCAATCCATAAGCCTTTGAACAGCTCCTTGCTGCCACTGTACAATTCCTGGAGCACGGCCACCGTGATAGACTTACCAAAGCGCCGGGGTCGGGAGAGAAAATTGTATTTACCCCCAGTGGCAATGCGGTGGATGTATTCCGTTTTGTCGATGTACTTGTAGCCACCTTCAATGATGCCTCGGAAATCTTGTAAACCTAGAGGAAGTCTTTTGCCCATCGGTATTGAATTCTACTTTTGGTACAAAGATACAGAACTATTGCTGTAATGGAAGTTTGGGAACATGGGCAGGTAGACAAACTCCTTTTTATCTGCACAACCATTTTCCTCCAATGTTGTTACCCGCGCATGCAAAACCTAAAGGATAAAAAATACCTGATTATTGGCGCATCTTCGGGCATTGGACTCGAAATTACCCGCCAACTTGCACACGCTGGCGCACAGGTGTACGCCTACAGCCGCACTGCGCTTCCCGAAAGCCTGCCGGGCGTACAATGGTCGCACCTCGATGTAACAGCACCCGATTTTTCCCTCGATGGCTTGCCGGAAACTTTGCATGGTTTCGTGTATTGTCCGGGCAGCATCAACCTGAAGCCATTTGCCCGCATTTCCGACGACGACTTCCGCAAAGAACTGGAAATCAATGTAGTCGGTGCATTTAAGAGCATCAAGGCGGCTGCGCCAGCGCTTAAAAAAGCGGGTCAGGCCTCTATTGTATTGTTTAGCACCGTTGCAGTGCAAACCGGCATGACGTTCCACGCAGGCATTGCCGCGGCCAAAGGTGCCGTCGAAGGACTCACCCGCGCATTGGCCGCCGAACTTGCCCCGCTGGTGCGGGTAAATTGTATCGCCCCCTCTCTTACCGATACCCCCTTGGCAGCCAACTTACTCAACTCCGAAGAAAAACGCAACAACTCCGCCAACCGCCACCCGCTCCGCCGCATTGGCACCCCGGAAGATATGGCCGCAATGGCCCTGTTTTTATTGGATGAAAACAGCGGATTTATGACCGGCCAGGTACTGCATGTAGATGGCGGATTGGGCAATTTGCGCTAAGTGCTATGCTGAAGAAAAACGGACTTCCTGAAAAAATATGCCCGGTGTGCGGACGCCCCTTTGCTTGGCGCAAAAAATGGGAAAAAGTGTGGGAGGAGGTACGGTATTGCAGCGATCGTTGCCGAAGGTTTAAACCCAAAACACCCAACCAAAAATCGTTGAAGGAACCTTAGATGGAACCTAAAAGACCAGATATGCCAGTAAAAAAAGAATTCTTTTCTTTTAAATAAGAAAAACCCCGATATTGCAGCGAGCCATGCAACTTTCAAACCCGGCTCCCAACCTTTTATGCGCTTACCACTCCTCATTGTTGCTTTTTTTGCATTGCATTGCAAACCCGACACGACGCCCTTTGAGCCAGGTGATCCGGTTGAGCCAGGTACATTTTACGTGGGCGCCGACCTTAGTTATACCAATGAAATGGAAGATTGCGGGGTGGTATTTAAAGAAAATGGTGTTGCAAAAGAGCCCTACCAAATGTTTGCCGATAATGGTTGCAACATGGTGCGTCTGCGCCTTTGGCACACGCCCTCCTGGTACGATACCCTCAATGCCGGCAAACGTTATTCTGATTTCCAGGACGTACGCCGCAGCATGATCCGGGCCAAAGCCGCCGGTATGCCCGTATTATTGAACATCCATTTTTCTGATATTTGGGCCGATCCGCAACGGCAAATTGCCCCAAAAGCCTGGCAACCGGTAGTAGCCAACCTTTCGGTGCTCAAAGATTCCGTGTTCAATTACGTGCAATCAACCCTCCTGCGCTTGCAAGCCGATGGCCTATCACCCGAAATGGTGCAAATTGGCAACGAAACCAACCGCGGGATCATTCTTTCCCCAGCCGACGATGCGGCCAATGCGCCCATCAATTGGCCCCGCAATGCAGCGCTTTTCAACGCAGGTATCAGTGCCGTGCGCGCGGTGGAAGCCTCCAGTGGCAAAAAAATTAAAATTGCCCTGCACCTTGCCGGACCAGCAGCAACGCCCGATTTGATGGAAAAATTCTGGGCCAATGGCGTGCGCGATTTTGATGTGATCGGTATGTCGTACTACTGGGCCTGGCACAAACCCACCACCATCGCCGAAGCAGGCGCAACCACGGCTTATTTGCGCCAACGGTATGCCGGAAAAGAAGTGATTATTTTTGAAACAGGGTATATCTGGACGAATGCCAGCAACGACCAATCGAACAATATTATCAGCGAAACACACCCCGACTATGCGCCAGCCAGCCCCGAAAATCAGCTTAAATGGCTGGTTGACCTGAGCACGGAAATTAAAAAACACGGTGGCATTGGCGTTTTATACTGGGAACCATCCTGGGTTTCGTCGCCTTGCTACAACCCTTGGGGACAAGGCTCGGCGCAAGAACACGCTACGTTCTTCGATTTTAACAACAATGTGCTGCCCAATGGCGGTATGCGTTGGTTCAAATCAAAATTTTAAGCTCCTAAGCCTGGTATTTCCCTGCACACGCATCCGGCCTGTGCAGGGAAATTATTTTATCTTTGAAATAATTTAGACCTTTGTAGCATGAAAAATCGTGTTTTAGCCTGGTCAATTATAGCGTTTTCCACCATTTTGCTGTTTTGCCCCGCCTGCGATCCGGTGGCAGCTCCTTTGGATGCGGATACCCGTTTGCGCATCGACACAACGGTGCAGGCCATCAACCGCAAAGCCCAAATTGAAATAGACAGTCAGTGCAAACAAGCACAATTAACCATCCTGCCCAAACTGATTGATTCAATTAAGCAAGTGCGTAAAAAGGAAATCGAAGCCCAATTGCGCAACATTCCCAAATAAATTAAAGTTGCCTTAACGCAGGATTTTTCATCTTTACCGCGTCCAATCCGGAATTCACCTACCGCCACCGGAGCCCTACCTGTCATGCGCAAGTTATTTGTTATTCTTTCTATCGTTTTCCCTGTATTGTGTCTAATATTGGGCTTTGTCGTACACCCTTTTTGGTTTTGGTGCCTTGCAGTGGTCATTCCCATCAGTGCCTGGGGATTTTACGACATGAGCCAAACCCGCCATGCCATCGCCCGCAATTTCCCGATTGTAGGCCGCACGCGCTATGTCGCCGAGTTTTTGCGGCCCAAATTGTACCAGTATTTTGTTGAATCGGATACCGACGGCCGCCCGTTTCACCGCATCGACCGGAGCATGATTTACCAACGGGCTAAAAACCAGGTAGATACAATGCCTTTTGGTACTCAATTGGACTTATACGCCGAAGGGTACGAGTGGATGAACCATAGCATTGCCGCCCTCGATAAAAAAGACATGAACACCGACATCCGGGTCATGGTGGGCGGTCCGCAATGCAAACAACCCTATTCGCTGAGTGTGCTCAATGTGAGTGCCATGTCTTTTGGTTCTTTGAGCAAAAACGCCATTTTAGCCTTGAACGGAGGCGCTAAAATGGGCAATTTCGCCCACAATACCGGCGAAGGCAGCATCAGCCCTTATCATTTGGAACCTGGCGGCGATATCATTTACCAGGTCGGTACAGGCTATTTTGGCTGCCGTGCTGACGATGGCGGTTTCGACCCGGAAGCCTTTCGCGCAACGGTCGCGCCCCCGCAGGTACGTATGATCGAACTAAAATTATCGCAAGGCGCCAAACCAGGCCACGGCGGTATTTTACCAGCACAAAAAAACACCCCGGAAATCGCTGCCATCCGCAAAATACAACCCGGCGTGGATGTAGATTCTCCGCCCTACCACCGCGCTTTCAATGACCCGGAAGGACTCCTGCGCTTGTTGCAACAAATGCGCGAACTGTCAGACGGTCGCCCGGTAGGCTTCAAATTATGTGTGGGCAATCCGCACGAATTCTTGTGTATTTGCAAAGCCATGCTGAAAACGGGCATTTACCCCGATTTTATTACGGTAGATGGCGGAGAAGGCGGTACCGGCGCAGCTCCTGTTGAGTTTTCCAATTTTGTGGGCATGCCTTTCCGGGAGGCAGTCGCGTTTGTACACAATGCATTGTTGGGATTCGGATTACGAAAGCACATTCGCATCATTGCTTCCGGCCATATTGTTTCGGGTTTTGATATTTACCGGGCGCACGCTCTAGGCGCTGATGCCTGCAATGCTGCCCGCGCGATGATGATTGCCCTCGGCTGTATTCAGGCCCTCGAATGCAATAAAAACACCTGCCCGACCGGTGTGGCGACCCAGGATGCATTTCTTATGAAAGGCCTGGTGGTAGAAAACAAAACCGTGCGGGTGTACAATTACCATAAAAAAACGGTGGGCAGCTTTGTAGAATTGATGGCAGGCGCTGGCATGGACAATCCATCCAAAATCAGCCGCCGCAGCATCAGCCGCCGGGTATTGATGAATCAGGTAAAACGGTACGACGAAATTTATCCGTACCTGCCGGAAGGGTGCCTGCTCCAGCCCGAAACCACCCCCAACGACTGGAAAGACATGATGGGAATGGCTTCGGCGGAGGCCTGGAATTAGGTTAAAACTCTAATTTGTACGCCAAAATTGGAATTAAGGGTGCCTGAGAATACGATTTTACCGATTTGGTTTTGTCATCGTAGTACCGGCCGCCAAAATTGCTGCGGTTCGAGGTGTTTTGAATATCCAACGAAAAGGTCGTTGCAAGGTGCCTGTAATTGCGCTTGATCCGTACCCCTGTATCCATGCGGAAATATGCGGGCAGTTTTTCTTCAAAAGCATGGTTCAAATCGCGTACCGTTTCACCCTGCGCAATGGAAGTAGCCAAATCAATGGGGGTTTCGCGCAAACCACCCATGTAGGTTATTTTTAAATTGACCCCGAATGTCCGGTTTTTACGGCCGCGGGTCCAGTCCCATTCTTTACCTGCCACCAAACTGTTGACAAATTTTGTATTAAAACGGCTATCGCGCCAAACCTTGTCGCTCCCCTGATATTTTGCCTCAAACAAGGCAGCAGACGCCATGATATAAAAGCCGCGGGTTAAAAACTTTTCTACCGTTAACTCCACGCCGTAGTTTTTACCCCGTCCCTGGTTGTCTAATTTTTCGTTTACAAAACCGTCCTGAACATTCAGAATTGAAAATGCGTCTTTTTCCGCAGCATTCACGGGTGCTTGTCGAAGCGCCTGATAGTATATTTCGGGTTTGATGTGCCAGTTGCCAGGCAAAGATTGGTCGAACGAAAGCACAAAATGCCGCGCTTTGGTAAAACCTAATTCTTTGTTTGGATTGATGATTGCTCCATTTTCCTCCATTTGGGTAAAATACACCCCCAATGCCTGCAATTGTGCATGTTCGCCGTAACCGAAACTCAGCGATTGACGGTCCGAAAATGCATATTTCACTGAGGCGCGCGGCTCTATGGAATAGGTATTGTTGAGCAAAAAGAACATGGCATGCGCGCCGCCGCTCAGGGTCAGGCGTTCGCTGGGCCGGTATTGCCATTGGGCAAACGTGTTGATGCTCGTTGCATCGCCTTCATTGCGCAATTCCTCCACCAAACGGGCTTGTTCACTATTCCATTCGCCTTGTTTGAGGTTAAAACGCAGGAAGTTCGCGTAGGCACCCGCGCGCAACAGGTGTCGGGCATTGATTTTATGGTTGAGCGTACTGGAAATGGTCCATTTATTTTGCAAATGCCGGGTATCTTCTAAACGCCGCACGCTGTAATTATCCAGGAATTTATCGGTTAAAATGGCATTTTCGGTGCCAGAAAAAGCAACAATGGTTTTCAATCCCGTGCGTTCACCCAGCACCACACTGTGGGTGAGTCCGAGTACCCCAGTATTCGCCAGGAAGTTTTCGGTGTAACGCTTATCACCGTTTTCGAGCCACAACAAGGAGTCGGCTTCCCCTTTCAGTTTTTGATCGCTCAGACCGCCCATACCAAACAGGGTAAAATTCCCGGCTTTTCCGGCAGGCACCCAGATATTAAACGACAAATCCTGAAAATTGGTGGTCGCGTCGCCAATTTGTACGCCCATTTTTGAAATTACGGATAAGGTTGAATAGCGGTAATTGACCAAAAACGAGCCATTGCGCTTGCCCAATCGGAGTGGACCCTCAGCGGCGGCATCAATGCCCAACACACCTGCCTGGAACGTAAATTCGCGTTTTTCGGAATTACCTTTGCGCAGTTTCAGATCAAATACCCCCGATAAGGCATTGCCGTATTCGGACGGAAACGCCCCCGTCAGAAAATCAGAATTACTCAACAATTGCGCGCTCAGAATCGAAATACCGCCGCCGGAAGTACCCACCGCCGAAAAATGGTTCGGATTGGGAATATCCACGCCTTCCATGCGCCAAAGCAGGCCATTCGGTGCATTGCCGCGAATTACAATGGTGTTGTTGCCATCATCGTTCATGGCAACGCCCGCAAAAGAAGATGCCATCCGCGCCGGATCGTTCACCGCAGCCGCAAAACGCTGGGTTTCTTCCACCGAAAAGGTACGCGCACTCACCACGGAAAGTTCATTGAGCGCTTTTTGCTTTTGCACTTTGGCTTTAATCACCACTTCTTTGCTTTCAAATACGCTTTCCTCCATTTCAATGCTCACATCGGTTTCTTTGCCCGAATTGAGCGTAATATTGGGTACCGTAAAATCCTTATACCCCAGGTAAGTAATACGCAGGGTGTGTTTGCCCACCGGCACATTGGGGATGCGGAAACGGCCATCTGCATCGGTAGCAATACCGCGCACCGGATCGACACTGATGAGCGCCACCGTGGCACCGATCAATGGGCTTTTCAGCGCTTTGTCGAGCACCACGCCTTTGAGGGTTTGGGTATAAATTTGTGCTTGTAGTCGGCCGGGAAAAACCAGTATGCCCGTAAAAAAGATAAAAAGAAGGGTCGTTTTAAAAAGTTGTTTTTGCATCACGCTTAGTTTTAATCAAAGTCAATCGGTCTGAAGCCATTTCCGGGTGATGGAAAGGAAGGGCCTCGTACGCAGCCCTCCCCATCTTGAATTTTCAAACTTCACCCGTAATGAACTTAGAAATCGAATGGAGACCCGCAAGGGCCTACCTGACCCTTATGTCGATTTAAAACTATTTTATGCTTGGCGTGCTGCTGGCATATATGAGCCAATAATCTTGGCTACACACAACTATTTTTTTAATATCAAAAACTCTACCCGCCGATTCTGTGCCCGACCTTCATCGGTTTCGTTGCTTGCAATGGGCTTTCCTTCTCCAAATCCTTTAAATTTCAAACGCGTGGCGGCAATTTTATTTTGAACCAAAAACGCAACCACGGCTTTGGCGCGGCGACTGGACAGGTCCAGATTGTAGGCATCTTCACCAAAATTGTCCGTGTGGCCGCCAATTTCAACCACCATTTTGGGGTGTTCTTTCAGGATTTTGAGCAGTTTGTTCAACTCCACAAAAGAACGCGGCATCAGTTCGTCGCGGTCAAATTCGAAATAAATATTTTTGAGTTGAATAGTTTTACCCGGCTCCAGGGTTTGGCGCGTCAAATCATCTGGTTTTACTGGGACGGGCAAATAGGGCGGCGATTTTTTAACCAAAACATCCTCTATATAATAATAGGCATAGTTGAAACAATCTTCCCGATAGGCAGTCGTGAGCGTATTCGCATCATCGGTAAAATTGCCAATTACAATAAATTCTGCCTCGTATTTGGCCTGAAAATACCCGCTGACTTTTACCCACTTACCTTCTGGCGCTTCAATGATGTTGGTGGCCAGCATTTGGGCTTCCCGCACCAGTACCTCATCGGTGGTACGCTTGATTTCGCCCACCGAAAAATAAGCCCCTAAATTGTTCATTTGAAGCGACTTTTGAAGGTGCGTGGTCCAAAACTCCACATAATAGGTCTGACCGATAACCAGCGGCTCCATCAATTGAATTTCGATATACTCGCGACAATGCGGTTTGCCATTGGTGCAACCATAAAGGGTCAGGCCCGCCATGCTTTTTCCAGTGCGCGCCGTTTGTTCCCCAAACCCCTTTTCACGCCAGTCTACCGGCACCCGCACACCCGGACCATACACATCGGGGCTGGCGGTCGTGGCGCTGAACCAATATTTGACGACCTCGCCGAATACCGAACCTTTATACGACCAGCCAATCGGTGCATTGGCAAAGCGCTCAAAGCTTGGGTTGGGGACAATGTTTGACTGTCCGTTCACGTCTGCTAAAGGCCAAAATAATATTTGTATTAGCAGGAACGACCAAATTATATACTGCACGGAAGTTTGTTTCATAGGACAAATGAAAAACAGGAAGAGAGTAACGCTCAAATATCGGGGAATCGACACAATAAAATTCTAAATTCTGCTGCATGTTAAATGTTAAATAAAATTTATATTAGGTCTACGCTGTTTGACAGATCCCTGTAAATTTGCCATATTTTATAAAAAAATGGCCTTCAGGAACAGTTTCGGAATGGTTTTTGGATTGTTGGCAAATGTCGAGGCTTTGCAATACGACAAGTAATAATTCAAACGCGCTATTTTGACAGTCCCTAAAGGCTGTTCAACTCCAATTTTTCATCTATTAACAAATTGTCAAGCATTTCATCATGAACATCGCTGTAGTTGGTACCGGATACGTTGGTTTGGTTACCGGAACCTGTTTTGCCGAAACTGGCAACCAAGTAATCTGTGTTGATATTAACGAAGAGAAAATCAAAAGCCTCAAAAACGGCAAAGTGCCCATTTTTGAACCAGGCCTCGAATTGCTTTTCGAACGCAATACCAAAGAAGGTCGTTTGCATTTTACCACCAACCTCAAGGAAGCGGTGGATGCAGCACAAATCATTTTCTTAGCCCTGCCTACACCGCCAGGTGCCGATGGCCACGCCGATTTGTCGTACATCATGGGCGTAGCACGCGATTTGAGCGAAATCATAACCGATTATAAGGTAATTGTGGATAAAAGCACGGTGCCTGTTACCACTGCAGAGAAAGTAACGGCCGTTTTGGCAGAAAAACTGCCTAAAAAAATGTTCGACGTGGTTTCAAACCCCGAGTTTTTGCGCGAAGGCGTAGCGGTGGATGACTTTATGAAACCGGACCGTGTAGTAATTGGTACCAAAAGCGAAAAAGCGCGCAAAGTGATGAAGTTGCTGTACGAACCATTCGTACGCCAGGGCAATCCAATCTATTTTATGGATGAACGTTCTGCGGAAATGACCAAGTACGCCGCCAATGCATACCTGGCTGCCCGGATTTCTTTCATGAATGAAATTGCCAATTTGTGCGAAAAAGTAGGCGCGAACGTGGACAGTGTGCGCATCGGCATGGGCAGCGATAACCGTATCGGCAAACGCTTCTTATTCCCGGGTATCGGTTACGGCGGCTCTTGCTTCCCGAAAGACGTGCAAGCGCTTGCGAAAACGGCCAGCGACTACTCCTACGATTTCAAAATCCTGAAATCGGTGATGAAAGTAAACGCGATCCAGAAAACAACCCTCGGTAAAAAGATCCGCAAGCATTATAAAAACGAACTCGCGGGCAAAACCTTTGCTGTTTGGGGCCTTGCCTTCAAACCCAATACCGATGATATCCGCGAAGCACCCGCCCTCGTCATCATTGACGAACTGCTCGAAGCAGGCGCTAAAGTAAATGCCTTCGACCCGGAAGCAATGAACAACGTGAAAGCGATCTATGGCGACCGCGTCAATTTCTGCGCAAATATTTATGCTACCCTCGAAAATGCCGATTGTTTGTTGGTGCTTACAGAATGGAGCGAGTTCCGTACACCCGATTTCACAAAAGTACTGGCCGCGTTGAAAGACAACCTCATTTTTGACGGCCGGAATGTGTACGACTTGGATCGTATGAAAGAACTGGGTTTCCAGTACATCAGTGTAGGTCGCCCACGGGTGAAAGTGAAATCAAAATTGCAATAGGATTTGCTACGGAAAATTGCATCCTGTAAATAAGAAAACCAAACGGCAGCGCGTTGTACATGCGCTGCCGTTTGTATATTCCGGCTCTCAATCAAAAACGTACCTTGCATGGCACAAGTCGGATGGGTTTTTCTTAGCGAACAAGGCGGTCAGCACCGCGTTGGCCTTTATCACGGCGATAAATCGGGCCACCTGGCCATTCATTGCGACCGACGGGTGGTACAAATTGATTTCAGCGTCAAAGAATCCAGAAAATACTCCTTTTTTATTGAAGACGACCTCTGCGAAATCAGCCTGATTAAAGAACACGGCCGGTTTTCCTACGAATTTGCGGTTAATAAAACCGTTGATACCCCCCTCAACCAGGCCCGCAAACTCCGCAGCAAACGCAACCGCCGCACGATGTCTTTGCTCATCGGCGGCCTCGTTTTGGTGCTTGCAATCATTCTTAGTACCGTTTCTTATTATCGCCAACAGGAAACGGCCCAACGCCTCCGCGCGTACAGCATGTTCAGCCAGCCCTCCGCTAAAGCCGAGCAACAACTCATCGAAAAAGGAAAAACAGCCGAAACAGCACTTTTAATTGTAAAAGAAGGCAAATACAGGACGATATTTTACGGTTTTACCACGGCCGACAGTTTGCGCATTTCGGGCCGATTTTCGGTTACCTATCCGGGTACCATCATTTTGCCCAATGGATTTCCGCTCAGTGACCGCGATGCTTTTACGGTTTTATACCTGCCCTCCGATCCGCAAGTACACCTGGTAGATTTCTCCCGCCCTGCAAAAACGACCCTCGAAAACTACGCCCGACAGGCGGTTGAAGCCGAGCAAAAAGCGCACCCGGAAAAATCGGACCATGCCTGTAACTGTCTGGTAGCCATGGTATTACAAGAAAATGGCTGGCGCGCACTGGGGAACATTATTTTCCAAACCAGCGCCCCGGAAGACGCGCCGCAATTCAATCAAAACTCCTACGCACGCATGCTGCGCGATGAAAGATTTGCCCCCAAACTTCAGGAACGTTGCTGGGATCAGTAACAACGGCGGATTATCGGCCTAAATGCACCAACAATACGCTCACATCGGCCGGATTCACCCCGGAAATGCGACTCGCCTGCCCAATCGTTAGCGGACGGGTGCGTGAAAGTTTGTCGCGGGCTTCGATACTCAAGGCGGAAAGGGTGTGATAGTCAAAGTTTTCACTTAAACGTACATCCTCCAGGCGGCTCATTTTGGCCACCATTTCCTCTTCTTTTTTGATATAACCTTCGTATTTCAAGGCAATTTCGGCCAATTCTACACTTTCACGGTCGTAGGGCGTCAAAAACTGCTGTAATTCGGGCAAGGCTTGGGCCAATCCAAAAATATCTACCTGCGGGCGCAGCAAAATACTGTGCAGTTTTACTTTTTGCACGGTAGGGGCCGACTCAACAGATTGCAAATACGGATTCACTGCGTCAGGACTTACGGAGGTATTGCGGAAAAAATGTTCAATTGCAGCAGAGGATTGCACTTTGGCCCGCACCCGATCCATGCGAAGGTCCGAACCCATCATGCCCAACTGGTGCGCAATCGGCGTCAAACGCAAATCGGCATTGTCCTGGCGCAACAAAATGCGGTATTCGGCCCGGCTGGTAAACATCCGATAAGGCTCCTGGGTGCCTTTGTTCACCAAATCATCAATGAGCACACCGATATATGCATCCGAACGTTTCAGAATAAGTGGCGCTTCTTCTTTTGCCGCCAAGGCCGCATTCAAGCCTGCCATTAAACCCTGACAACCGGCTTCCTCATAACCTGTGGTGCCATTAATCTGGCCTGCAAAAAACAGATTTTTCACCAAATGGGTTTCCAGCGCCAAACTTAATTGGGTCGGCGGAAAATAATCGTATTCAATGGCATAACCCGGGCGGAACATTTTCACATCCTCCAGGCCTTCAACTTTGCGCAGGGCTTTAAACTGCACATCTTCCGGCAGGGAAGAGGAAAATCCGTTGATGTATATTTCGCAGGTGTCGCGTCCTTCCGGCTCAATAAAGAGTTGGTGGGCGTTTTTTTCGCTGAACCGTTCAATTTTATCTTCAATACTCGGGCAATAACGCGGACCCAGGCCCTGAATGCGGCCATTAAACATGGGCGATTGATCAAACCCGGTGCGCAACAGGTCGTGTACTTCCTGGTTGGTATGTGTGATGTAGCAAGGCAATTGATCTTTCAATACCGGTGTATCGGTGTAGGAAAAACGTCCAACCGGATCATCGCCGGGTTGCGCTTCCATGCGGTCGTAATGGATCGTGCGCCCGTCTACCCGCGGGGGCGTACCCGTTTTCATGCGGCCGGCTTCAAAACCCAGTTCTACCAATTGTTCGGTGATGCCTTTTGCGGCACTTTCACCGGCGCGGCCACCGCCAAACTGTTTTTCGCCAATATGGATGATGCCGTTCAGGAAGGTGCCATTGGTGAGTACCACGGCGGTACTTTCAATTTCGAGGCCCATGCTGGTGATCACGCCGCCTACCCGTCCGTCTTTTACAATCAAACCACGCACCATTTCCTGCCAAAAATCGATGTTCGGATGGGCCTCCAGCATCATGCGCCATTTTTTGGCAAATTCCATACGGTCACTTTGCGCGCGGGGCGACCACATGGCAGGGCCCTTTGAGCGGTTGAGCATGCGGAATTGCACCATGGTATGGTCGGTTACAATACCCGAGTATCCGCAAAGTGCATCAATTTCGCGCACAATTTGCCCTTTGGCCACGCCACCCATGGCAGGGTTGCAGCTCATTTGGGCAATCGTTTGCATGTTCATGGTGGCGAGCAGCACCTTACTGCCCAAGTTGGCTGCAGCAACCGCCGCTTCACAACCGGCATGACCGGCCCCTACCACAATGACATCGTATTTTGGAAACATGGTTGTTTACGGATTGAGTGCCGAAACTGCTCGACGCAATTTGAAACAGTATTTTTTGTAAAAAAGTTGGCAAAGGTACAAATTTGAGTGCTTTTAATGGAGCCCTTCCTGCACACCAAAAAGGTTAAAAACACTTTTTATATCCCATATATATGCCAAAATTGTCAAGCGCCCGTCTTTTTTGCATTAATTCGTGCTGTTGCATCAATCATCCGTACAAATTGGGTCTATATTTGCGGTATCATGTGGGAGCGTATGCTCTAAAAACGCACTTCATCTTTTTTTCTTCAATCCCACATCAAAGTTTCATCATGTTAGCTCGTATCTTTTCTATTACAGCCGTATTGCTGTTTGCCGCAAGTATTGCAAGCGGCCAGGAATTCCGTGTTCAAATTACAGCACGGGCAGAACCCGTTCCCGCTGATTATTTCAAACAAAAGGGTGTTGAAAAATACATTACCAGCACCGACCAGTTGGGCCTATACCGTTATTTTGCCGGGGCTTACAAAACCCGGGATGAGGCCGAAAAGGTAAAAAAGTCCATGATCGAAAAGGGCTTTCCGTATGCTTATGTGATTGACTTGGAGGAGCAGCGCATTCTTTGTGGCGCGGGTTGCCCTTATTTCCGCAATGGCATGGTGTATGTACAGGATACTTCGCAAATGCGCCGCACCATTTACTTCGATTTTGGTCGCTACAGCCTTACACCCGATTCAAAGGCAAAACTGCTGGAAGTACTGGATATCATGCGCTCCAACCCGAAATACCGTTTGAAATTACTCGGCCACACGGATGCAGTAGGCAGCGCGAAAGCCAACGCTGTATTGGCAGCCAACCGCGCGCGCTCAGCCCGCAACTATTTGATTGCCAAAAACTTACGCGCCGACCGTATGTACATCCAGGTAGTGGGTGAAGCCGAGCCAATTGGCGATAACCAGACCATCGACGGAGAAGATTTACCGGAAAACCGCCGCTTCAACCGCCGCGTGGTGCTTACAGTGTTTGATGAATCGGGGGAAATTAAGTAAGTATAATCATGTCGTGTAAATCATGTAATTTTTCACCTTATTGGTAAAAAAGCATCCAGTAGGGTGAAAAGTTATTGTATTTTTGCTGTTATTAGATTGTTTGAAGTTGAACTTCAAATTATAGGAATTATGAAACATGCTATTCTCTTAACTTTAGCAATATTAGCATCGCTAAATGATGTTTCCGCTCAAACTAAATTTAGAGTCGATTACGATGTAATAACCCTTTTTACTAATGCACAATGGTCTGATTGGGAAGACGCACTCAACACATTTGTTTTTAACGCAAATGAAAATGGTGATATTATTCACTATACCGCAAGAGGCGAAAAAAAACTTTATCGAAAAATTTCAACTATAGATGAAGGGCAAACAGATAATGGAGACCATTTTCAGATTTTGACCGTTTTGGATGAAAACGGTAATGAGTTTTATTTGCAATATTTTGACAATCCATGAATTGGCTTAAAATTTGTTTACAGCCCAGATCAAATGGTTGAGTTTGCGAAGAAGTAAGTGGGCGATATTATTCTCAAATCCCCGATCTGATCCAAATATATTAATTGCTTTCAAACTTTAAAAATATTAGTAATGAACAAATTTTTTATTTTTACTGCTTTTGCACTTGGATTAATTGGATGTGCACCAACTAAGGCAATTACAAAGAAAGAAATTTCTCATGTAAATCAAGTCCTTACGTTTAAACCAGAGCAAGTTAAAAAAAACATTGGTATTAATACGGAAGTAACCATTACTCCAATTGATGCAAAAATATTGAATAAAGAAACATCCGCAGCAGCAAAAAGGGATGGTAATTATGGTAAGGAGTTTGCCACATTAATAGAAAAAAGAAAGGTTGAAATGCCTGGAATGTCGAAAACGGAAAAAGCATCTCTTAATAATATTATAAACAAATTTAATTTGGTTAATAAACTTGTTTCTAGTGGCGAAATGGCACCTGAAATTGGATTTGCCTTTCAATATAGAATAATTTATGGCCCTTCATATGGGAAAGAAGGAACAGAATTAGTTGCGTTATCGGAAGTTGATGAATCCGATAGTAAATTTAATCCGTTCGAAATTAATGACAAATATTTAAGTGTATTTAAATTGACATTTGAAAACAAGGGTAAGGATGTGGAAAAGTTCAATTTGAAGAATTTTGAAGTCCTAAGTGGTGAAGAACAATTATACCCACTTAAAAATGATTATTTTGAAAATGCGTTAAAGGGTGATATAGAAAAAGTAAAAAATGTTTACCGCATTAATATGCCCGACGAAATAACCTTGACTCCAAATCAAAGGATAACAAAATACTTTGCTATTCCTGCTATAAATCCATCAAATACAACTTTAGTCGTCCAACACATTAAAGATAATAATGTTACAGTTTATGATTTCCAAGTAAACAACTTAATAACTAAAAAAACCCATAACATGGAGAGTTATGAGATCGTCGTAAAAAGTTGGAAAGACTTGAGTACGTTTGACTATACTTTTGTAGTACAGTTCTCAGACAGAGTTTATTTTCCGACTATTGCAAACAGGTTTTTTGTATCAGACGAACGTAAAAAAGAAGATGTTTCGATTTATTTGATTTCAGTTGATTACAGCACTGGGAAATCATATTTTTCCCAAAAGGTCAATGTTAAATTTGATCAAATTAAAAATAATAAAATATCAATTGATTTGGAATCAAATGTAAAATAACCTTAAGGTGAGTTTTAGTTCCTGATTTTTGGGGTTTTAGACTACCACTTTCTTCTACCTAGTGACAACACGGTCGCCGCCAAAAACACTGCAATTAAAGACACGAAATATATCACGTCCCGGGTGTCCAACACACCACGGCTGACGGAGTTATAATGGTACGCGATGCCAAATGACTGGATCAAATCATCAGATTTGCCCACGAAAACCGGCAAACGGCTCAACAAATCGAAGGCCAAATACACGAAATAGCACAAAAAAGTGGCCAATACGAAAGCCACAATCTGGTTGTTGGTAAGCGATGATGCAAATACCCCAATCGCTACAAATGCCCCGGCCAGGAAAATCAGGCCAACGTACGAACCCATAATGCCGCCCGAATCGAGGTTACCCACCGGATCACCCAATTGATACACCGTGAAATAGTACACGGCGGTCGGGATCAGCGCAAGCATGACCAATACCAGGCTTGCCAAAAACTTGCCACCCACAATTTGCCAGTCGGTAATGGGCCGGGTAACCAGCAACTCTATCGTACCGGCCTGTTTTTCTTCCGCAAAGGTGCGCATGGTGACGGCTGGAATGAGGAACATAAAGACCACCGGCGCCACACTGAACATGGTATCCAGGTTGGCATAATTGCCATCCAGGATGCTGTAATCAGGAAAAACCCAAAGCAACAGGCCCATCAACAGCAAAAAAACACCCACCACCATGTAGCCGATGAGGGAAGAAAAAAACGAATTGATTTCTTTGAAAAAAATCGCGCGCATGGATCTTACTTGGTTAATTGCTGGAAAATGTCTTCCACACTAAAGGTTTCTTTGTGCAGTTCGATCAGGGTGTATTGATGCTGCACGGCAAAGGCAAACAAAGCGGCCCGTATATCGCGGTCGGCGGCGGCTGCTAGTTGCCAGCGGTTTTTGCCCAGGTCTTTCACCTGTTGCACATCGGGAATCTGCGCTAGTTTCGCTGCATCAACGGCCGCTGTAAAGCCAACCGTTACCAAAGATTGCCCCGAAAACTGCTGTTTTAACTCCTGAATACCCGCATTGGCCACCAGTTTTCCTTTGTTGATAATAATGGCGCGGTCGCATACGGCTTCTACCTCACCCAGGATGTGGGTGGATAAAATGACCGTTTTTTCCCGTCCTAAGTCTTTTATAAGTTGCCGAATCTCCACGATTTGATTCGGATCAAGCCCCGATGTAGGCTCATCAAGAATCAATACCTGCGGGTCGTGCAACATGGCCTGCGCCAAACCTACCCGCTGGCGGTAACCCTTGGAAAGTTCTCCGATTTGTTTTTGTCGGTGGCTTTGAAGCCCCGTGCGCTCGATCATGTCCTCTACCCGTTTGCGGGGCTTGGATATGCCATGCAAGCCCGCCGTGAAGAAGAGATATTCCCGCACATACATATCTTTATACAAGGGGTTGTGTTCGGGCAAATAGCCTACACAGGCGCGCGCTTGCATGGACTTTTCGGCAATATCATACCCGCACACTTCGACGGTTCCGCCATTTTGGGGCAAATAACCGGTTATAATTTTCATCGTGGTCGTCTTGCCCGCGCCATTTGGGCCCAGGAAACCAAGTACTTCGCCCTTGTGTGCCTCAAAGCTGACATCATCGACGGCACGTTGTACGTCGTAATTTTTAACTAAATGCTGAACCTTTACCGACATTTAACGCTGGATTTATACGCCATAGCAAGAGGTTTTGTGCAATGGGGAATGATTAAGAAGGATAATTTGGACAAAACCTATTGCGGCGGCGTATAGGTGAATATAATTGAGATGCTCCTTGCTGGAGGCAAAAGTAAAGAAAACGCCACAGTATTGTTTGATTATCGCCACCTTGTTATATTTTGTAAGCGCAAGCAAACCATAACCCATTGAAAAACGTTTTAAATACTCATGCTTGAGAAAACACTTAAATCATTACACACCATGTTTATTTCGCCCATTTCTGGCCTAAAATGCGCACTGCTTGTCGCTTTTTGCCTTTGTGTCTGTTCCAACCAGGCATACAGTCAAGCCAACCCTACCCCCATTTCACACCTTGGCCTCGATTCTCTGCTGAAAAACTATGTCAGCACCACCGGCAATGTAAATTATAAGGGCCTGAAAACCCGTAAAACCGCCTTGGACGCCTATTGTAAATACCTAGGCGAACATGTACCGGACGAATCGTGGACGCGGCAAGCGCAAATGGCTTATTGGATCAATGCCTACAACGCATTTACCCTACAATTGATTGTAAGCCACTACCCGCTTACAAGCATCAATAAGTTGGACAAAGGGAAAACATGGGATGTAAAACGCATCACCCTGGGTGGCAAGAAATACAGCCTGAACATGATTGAAAACGATATTTTACGTCCAACCTATAAAGATGCGCGCATCCATTTTGCCATTAATTGCGCCGCAAAATCTTGTCCACCCCTGCACAACCGCGCCTATACCGCCGAAAACCTCGAAAAAACCCTCGAAGCCCGGACCAAGGCATTTGTAAACAATGAACAATTCAATGCGCTGCGCAACAACACGGCAAAGATTAGCAAGATTTTTGACTGGTATGCCGCTGATTTTGGCGATGTAAAAACCTTTTTGAACAAATACAGTGTTTCCCAGATCGGGCGCAATGCCACAATTGAATACCAGGAGTACAACTGGGATTTGAATCAGTAATTAGGCTTTTTTACGATCCAGCACATCCTTAACGCCCCAAATCACATCTTTTTTACCCAAGCCGTATTTTTCCAGGAGGTCCAAAGGTTTTCCGCTTTCGCCGAAACTGTCTTTTACGCCTACATATTCCATCGGAACAGGCAGGTTGTGTGCCAGCAGGTTGGCGATGGCATCTCCGAGGCCGCCGTTGCGCTGGTGCTCTTCGGCCACCACGACCGCGCGGGTTTTGCTTACGGAGTCGAGAATGGCCTCCTCATCGAGGGGTTTGATGGTATGGATGTTGATGACTTCGCAGGAAATGCCTTCTGCGGCAAGTTCTTTAGCGGCTTCAATGGCCGTCCACACAAGATGCCCGGTCGCGAAAATGCTCACGTCGGTGCCAGATGCCAGGTGGAGGGCCTTTCCGATTTTAAAATCCTGTACTTCCGGTGTGAATACAGGCCAAGCCGGGCGGCCGAAGCGCAAATATACCGGGCCGTAATATTCGGCAATGGCCATGGTAGCGGCTTTGGTTTGGTTGGCATCACAAGGATTGATAACGACCATGCCAGGCAACATGCGCATCATACCAATGTCTTCCAGAATCTGGTGGGTAGCGCCGTCTTCGCCCAGGGTTAAGCCCGCGTGGGAAGCACAAATTTTCACATTTTTATGCGAATAAGCGATGCTTTGGCGAATTTGGTCGTACACGCGGCCGGTGCTGAAATTGGCAAACGTGCCGGTGTAGGGTATTTTTCCATTGATCGACAAACCGGCAGCGATGCCCATCATATTGGCTTCGGCGATGCCTACCTGGAAAAAACGATCCGGGAAAGCCGCTTTAAAGTGTTGCATTTGCAGCGACTCCAGCAAATCGGCGGTAAGGGCCACTACTTGCTGATTTTGTTTGCCCACTTCCAGTAAGCCTGCACCAAAGCCGTCGCGGGTAGCGCGGGTGCCTGTGGATACGATATCTTCTATTTTCATAGGGAAAGCGCCTTTGCCGACGCGTTATATTTTTGAACGAATGGGTTATTGGGCGGATTAGTAATCGCCCAAAGTGGTTTTAGGCAATTGTGCCATGGCCAGATCAAATTGTTCCTGATTCGGTGATTTTCCGTGCCATTTGTGGGTTCCTTGCATAAAGTCTACGCCGTAGCCCATTTCTGTTTTCATTAAAATTACCACAGGTTTGCCTTTGCCGCAGCGGCGTTTGGCTTTGCGCAACATGGCGATTACAGCTTCCAGGTTATTGCCTTGTTCGAGGACGAGTACATCCCAACCGAAGGCTTTCCATTTGGCGGGCAAATTACCGAGGCTCAATACCTGGTCGTTGGACCCATCAATTTGCTGGCCGTTCCAATCGACCGTCACAATCAGGTTGTCCACTTTATTAAAAGCGGCAAACATGATGGCCTCCCAGTTTTGCCCCTCTTGCAATTCGCCATCGCCGGTGAGACAGTATACAAACCGCGGATCGCCATCCATACGTTTCGCCAACGCAGCACCAATGGCCACCGACATGCCTTGTCCCAGCGAGCCGGAAGCCACGCGGATGCCCGGCAACCCTTCGTGGGTGGTTGGGTGTCCTTGCAGGCGGGTATTAAGTTTGCGGAAAGTATTGAGTTCGGCCACGGGAAAATAGCCGGTACGAGCCAAAACGCTGTACCAAACTGGCGAAATATGACCATTGGAGAGGAAAAACAAGTCCTGGTTTTTACCTTCCATTTTGAAAGGTTTTGGACTGTGTTTCAGCACATTGCCATACAGTGCAACGAAAAATTCTGTACATCCCAGCGAGCCGCCCGGGTGACCGCTTTGCACATTGAACACCATGCGCAAAATGTCACGGCGTACTTGTTGTGACAATTCGGTAAGTTTTGAAAAATCTGCCATACTAAACCAGTAATCGCTGGATTGGGTGTATAAATTGAATTCGACTGCGACAAAGGTACAATTTCGGGTGGGTTAAAAAAATGGCCGCCCCGAAAATCGGAGCGACCAGCTTATTTTTCCAAAATACCGGTTTGCACACGGGTGCAGCGGGTATACAATGGTTCGTAGTTGATTAGGCAGGGTTTGGAATGGTCAAAACCTGGCCAACTTTGATTTCATCTGGATCGTCGAGGATATCGCGGTTCGCATCGAAGATCTGCTTGTATTTCATCATATCATCGTAGTAGTGTTTCGCGATTTTGCTCAAGCTTTCGCCTTTTTCCACCGTGTGTTTGGTGTAAAAACTCGAGTTTTCAACCTGAATATCCGCTACGAGGTCTGTTGGATTGGCACCGCCTGCTGCTTTGATGGCATCCCACAACTGGTCTTTTTCGTAAGGCGTGTTCACGAGGCCCCACATGTGGAGGACACCGTCTGTTTCTTCTACCTTACCGTTGCGAACGTTCAATTTTTCGCCCAGAGAAAGTACGCTTTGATATTTTTGTTGAACTGACATGATTGTGTTGGTATTTAATGAATGAAAAAATTTGACCCTTAATACGGCACAGCGTCAAAAAGTAACGCATCCAACAGCGAAGGTAACACGTGTGTGTTCTTTTTACAAGGTGTGAGCCGCCACTTCACATAAAAATCACATATTGCGTGGTTTTTTTACCCGATCTGGGTTGTTTTTCAGAAATGCTTCCCATTTATTGCCCGATTTGGCGTTGCTGATGCCCGCCACGGGGCTATTCGACTGGTACCAATGGCACACCGCGGCAGCCAAAGCATCGGTTGCGTCGAGGTATTTTTCGTTGAGTTTTGTTTTGAGGATGTTTTCGAGCATGCCGGCAACTTGTTCCTTCGAAGCATTGCCATTGCCGGTTACTGCACTTTTTATTTTTTTCGGCAAATACTCGGTGGTTGCGAGGTTATTGACCATACCGGCGGCGATGGCGACCCCTTGTGCGCGGCCCAATTTGAGCATAGATTGCACGTTTTTACCAAAAAAAGGCGCTTCAATGGCCATTTGGGTAGGCTGAAATTGCCGAATCAGGTCTTGTACCTGCTCAAAGATATAACGCAACTTTACGGTGTGATCGTCACTGATGTGGGCAAAAGTGACCACCCCAATATCCACAACGGTAATACTGTTTTTGTGCGCATCAATAATCGCAAATCCGAGCACATTGGTGCCTGGATCAATTCCTAAAATGCGGGTAGCCTGATTTTCCATTTTTAAAACCGTATAATTTTGGTCAAAAGTCGAAATAATATACACCAAATCCGCGCATAAACAAGCCATTGCCTACTTTTGCCGCCACAAATTATGCTGTTATCGCCCCGCTTGTGTTGTAAGCTGGGAAAAAAGCAGGATTTAGACTTAAAACAATGGACACAATAGGCATTCTTGGGGCCGGCGCCATGGGCAGCGGTATCGCACAGGTAGCAGCAGCTGCTGGCCACAATGTAGTGATTTGCGACAATCTGACGCTTGCGCTGACCAAAGCGGGTAAAGGCGTACAGGCTACCCTCAAAACATTGGTGGAAAAAGAAAAAATGACGGATGCTGAAGCGTATGCGCTTTACAGCAAAATCAAATTTTCGGACCACATGAGTGATTTTCGCGATTGTACGGTCATTATTGAAGCAATTCGGGAAGATATTGAGCAAAAGCAGATTGCCTTTAAAAGCATGGAAGCGATTGTAGAGGAAGGAACCATTTTGGCCAGCAACACTTCTTCGCTTTCCATTTCGGCCATGGGCGCACAATTGCGGCATCCGGAGCGTATTTTGGGTATTCATTTTTTCAATCCGGCACCTTTGATGCGGCTGGTAGAAATTATTCCCGCCCTGCAAACGGACTTGGAAGTGGTGGACAAAGCGCGCAATTTGATCACAAGTTGGGGTAAAACCACGGTTTTGGCCAAAGACACACCCGGTTTTATCGTAAACCGCGTCGCAAGACCTTATTATGGCGAATCGTTGCGCATCCTGGATGAGGGTATTGCCGATGAAGCGACGATCGATTGGGCGATGCGCACCATTGGCGGGTTCCGGATGGGGCCTTTTGAACTGATGGATTTTATCGGCAACGATATTAATTATGCCGTTACGGAAATCGTTTTCCAAAACTTCTATTTTGATCCGCGCTACAAACCTTCTTTTACACAAAAACGCTTGGTAGATGCCCATTATTTTGGGCGTAAATCGGGAAAAGGCTTTTATGATTACCGAAATGGTGCGGCCATGCCCGAACCACTGAAAGATGAAGCCCTGGGTCGGGAGATATTTTTCCGGGTGCTCGTCATGCTGATTAATGAAGCAGCCGAAGCGCTTTACCTGCAAGTTGCGAGCCGTGATGATATCGATATGGCCATGACGCAAGGTGTAAATTACCCCAAAGGATTGCTTTCCTGGGCAGATGAGCTTGGTATTGAAAAAGTGGTAGAAAAATTAGACGACTTGTATGTGGAATACCTGGAGGACCGCTATCGTTGCAGCCGTCTGCTGCGCAAAATGATGCGCGAAAACCGCAAGTTTTTTAATGCTTAAGCACTTTGCGCAAAACATCTGAAACATGCTGGATCCAACGACCATTTTTCATCGTATGTTTGACAACGATCCATTTAGCCGTTGGATGGGCATGGAGTTGGTATCCATTGAAAAAGGCTCCTGTACCTTGCGTATGCAGGTGCGTCCCGAGATGTTGAATGGTTTGGGTGTGGCACATGGCGGTATCACCTTTACTTTGGCCGACAGCGCTTTCGCCTTTGCTTGTAATACGCGTGGCCAGCATACCGTTTCAATCCATTGCACGATAGAGCATGTAGCGCCGGTTTATGAAGGTGACATCCTCATTGCAATTGCTACGGAAGCGCACGCAGGGCAAACCATTTCCAATTATACCATAGAGATTCAGCAGCAGGAGGGACGTTCGGTAGCATTTTTTAGGGGCATTGCTTATCACAAGAAGCAGTCCTGGGCATAAAAATGTAGGATCAATCGTTAAAGGAGATACCAAAACGGCATAAATTTTGAAAATCATTCCTAATTTTACCGTGCATCCAAACACCTGCTATGAGATTTATCCTTACTTTCCTGTTTTTATTGGGTTTGCTGCCTTTATCAGCGCAACCAAATCCTCCGCTCTCCGTTGAATTACTTGGGGTTGACATTACCTGTTCCGGACGAACCGATGGTGCTATTCGCGTGGCCCTTACAACAGGGCTCGGCCCGGTTATGTACCAATGGAGTGGGAATGGCTTGTCGGGCATGGGGCAGGTAAGTTCGTTAGATCCAATCGATATTATCAAAGATTTGCCCGCTGGCACTTATATTTTCAATTTTACCGATACCAATGGCGCGGTCTCTACCCTGTCGGCTGTTGTTGCCAACCCGCCAGCATTGCAAGGCAATATTCAGGTACAAACTGATTACAATGGTTTTGGGGTTTCTTGTCCCGCCAGCCTCAATGGGCGTCTTGCTTCCGGTGTAATTGGAGGCGTTCCTCCATATTATTACCAATGGTCAACCGGCCGAACCAGCCTGGTGATTGACAGCCTGGGCGTGGGGACCTATCAGCTCACGGTCACCGATGGCAATAACTGTTCGTACACCACCAGCACCACCCTTGCGGCCCCTAACCCGATCAAGAGCACGATTAAAACGGGCGGCGACCGTTGTTTTGGGCAAAATCAAGGTTTTATCGAAATCAGTGGATTATCGGGCGGTATTGGTCCGTATCAAATTGTTTTTGAAGACGAACCGCCTGTTAGTCAGTTTAAATTTGAAAACTTACAGCCGGGCACGTACTTTTTTTCGGTGGTGGATGAAAATGGCTGCGCCAAAAATGAGGCGGCCATCTTGCCCACCGGGGTTATTTTTACCATAAATATTGGCGCTGACTCCCTGATTTACACGGGCGACACCCTTTTATACGCAATCAATGCCAATCGTCCGTTGGCCAGTGTCAATTGGGAACCGGCTGCTTTTGCCGATGCGCAAGGACTTGATTTTGCGCTGTTGCACCCTGCATACACCACCCTCTTCAAATTGACGGCTACCGATACCAGCGGTTGCGCGGTAGAAGACGAGGTACTGATTTCGGTACAGCGCAAACGCAATGTATATGTGCCGAATGTATTGTCGTTGTTTGCCAGTTTGCCTGAAAATCAGGCATTTACGGTATATGGCAGTGGTGGTATTACAGAAGTTGTTTCTCTGCGGGTGCTTGATCGTTTTGGACGTTTGTGGTTCGAAAAATACAACTTCCCGATCAACCAGCCGAGCGAGGGCTGGGATGGCAGCTGGAATGGCAATACGGCGCTCCCAGGCGTGTACATATGGGAAACCCAAGTGCGCTTCAGCGACGGTCGTCTGGAAAAGGTTCGGGGCGATGTTACCCTGCTGCGGTAAATTTTTCTAATTTTTATGACATTGATCTCCTTGCACAATGCCCAAAACGCGGCCTTTGAGCGGCTGGTTCAATAAGGGCGAGTTTTTCGATTTGGAGCGCATATTTTGTAGCGTGTAAGTCCAATCGGCTGTTGGATCAAAAAGGGTCAGTTCGGCGCGTGCCCCAACTTCAATGGGGTGTACAGGAATGCCTAACAACTGCCGCGGTTGCACGCTGAGTTTTTGCACCAGGGCGGGTAAACTGAGTTGGCTGGCCAAAAAGCGGCCATACAGCGGGAACAGTGTTTCCAACCCGGTCATTCCAAACGCGGCATAAGGAAACTCCAGGTTTTTCATTTCTTCGTCCCAGGGCAAGTGGTTGCTACACAGCACATCAATGGTGCCATCCAACAGACCTTCGAGCAAAGCGGCCTGATCGTCTGCGCTGCGCAACGGCGGCATTACTTTCCAATGGGCATCAAACGCTTCAATGGGCTGCAGGTGTTCCGGTGCATCGCCCAGGAGTACCTGATCGGTAAAACAAAGGTTTGCAATCGCCACCGAGGCGGTCACGTTTGCGCCGGTTTTTTTTGCAGCCCGGATCAATTCCACGCCTTTCCGGGTAGAAACGAGGTGGATATGCAGGCGACTTTCCGCGTATTCCAGCAGGCTGAGGTCGCGTTGAATCATCACGGTTTCCGACAAAGCGGGTAGGCCTTTTAATCCCAACATGGTGCTGATGCGGCCTTCGTGCATTTGTCCGCCCCCGGCAATGGTTTTATGGTGCGGTTCGTTCAAAATAAGCCCATGAAAAGCGCTGGCGTATTGTAAAGCGCGGAGCAACAGGCCCGCGTCCTGCACCGCATTCGCACCGTCCGAAAAAGCCACGGCGCCTGCATGGTGCATGTCGATCAATTCAGCGAGGTCTTTCCCGGCTGCGTCTACCGAAATTGCGCCAATTGGAAAAAACTGTACCGGATACGCTGCAGTATTGTTTTTTATGTAAAACACCTCCGATTTTGAGTGTATAGCCGGTTGGGTGTTGGGGAAACAGGCAATCGCGGTGAATCCGCCTGCTGCTGCTGCCATGGCTGCCGAATGCAAGTCTTCCCGGTGCTCAAAACCCGGGTCGGCAATATGGGTGCCCAGATCGAGCCATCCGGTTGACACACAGGCGCCCTGTGTATCCCACAATTCAGCATCCGGGGCGGTGATGCCCGTACCAATTTGCACGATTTCGCCCGCCCGAATCAGGATGTCCAGGGGTGCAGAAATCGATTTTTCATCAACAATTTTTACATTTTTAAGCAGGCGTTGCATGGCGCAGTATTTTTATGCTGGTGGATTTGGCCGGTTTCAGAATTTATTTTAAAAAAAATCACTCGCGTTTGTACCAATAATTATTGCGTACTACCCATTTGGGTTCATCGCGATACAAATAGTAATCACTACTTTTTATCAGCACTTCATCCATGTAAAAGTTGCCTTTCACGGAGCGCGGCTCTATGAAAATGCGTACTGTGGAGTTATCGCCCTTTACTTCAAACCCTAGATCGATGAGGCCCCAACCTTGTACAATGGAGCGCAAACTGAAACGCAAACCTTCATGCTGGAACCCCAGTTGATTACCATTGGTACGGTCTTTTTCAAAAAACTTGGCCGTCGCGTTGATGTTCATGTCGCGGTCCGACTTCAACCACATGGATAAATTATAATGCCCTTTTGGCAAATGGGCGTCGAACACCATAATAGAATCCGAAAATGGCCCCATGTACGCGCCTTTCCCTTGAAAAACCAGATCAGTGGTGGTCAGCGAATCGTACGACTGATAGTAAAAATGGCTGTTGGCGCTGGTGGATGTCCAGGGCTTTTGTGCCGGATACAAGGTTTCTTTCAACATACTGTTGTACACGATCTGCGCCAAATGCCGTTGGTAGGCCCGAATACTATCCAGTTCGATGGATAAAATGCGCATTTCGGGGCTATCATACACCAAGGTGGCTTTTTCGGTCAGATGCGCATAATGGTCTTTTGATTTTTCCCATTCTTTGGGTTCAATCATAATGGCAATCGGGCGGTTATCCGGAAAATCATCCAGGATGGCAGGCGCTTCGCAGGCTTCCAGGCCCAGTTGCACCGACTTGCTCATTTGTTTCAAGGGCGTGCGACTCAGGTTTACGGCCAAATCGGGTACCCCGGTATGATAGGCGGTGTAGTACATTTTTTTGTACAACCAGTAATTGATGTCCAAAATAAGGTTTTCGGAGCCGATGTGGTAGTATGGAATGGGCATCAAAGCCTGAAACTTGCTAAAATCTACTTTATTGATCCAGTGGTCGGGACTGTTCACGGCAATGCTGCGTTTTGCAAAATTGGGCGACAGTGTGAGGGGTTTCATTTGCTGGAACGTGTATGCTTCAAAGGCCAGCATTGCGACGGGCCCCAGCGCAATCACCCATTTGAACCAAGGTGCACGCCCCTTGAAACCTTTAAAACGGGTGCTCACATTCCAAAGCACATAAAAAGCAATCACATTGATCACGTAATAGTACGCCCACACAAAACGCCCCAGTCCACGGAATTGCCGCAGTGGCCCCATATATTCTACCATCCACTCCAATCCTTTGATGTCGAACGGAAAGCCCAGCGCAAAAATGAGCAGCAGGGTAGATGAAAAAAGGATGCCATGTAGGAAGTTTTTGTTCACCCGGTGGTAGGCTGCTTCCGACCAGCTTTTGCCAAACATGCGGTAGCGGGCAAACAACAGAAAAACCGTAAAGGCAGAGGCAACAAATCCGATATTTTGTTTGGCTTCAAAATCGAGTCCTTTGATTTTGAAAATATGCTTGGTAAACCATTGATACACTTGCGATTGTTCGTAAGGCATGAAAACGCCTTCAATACGGCCCACATACGCCAAAAATCCTTGCGGATACCCCGGACGATCGGGGGTATAATTGGCCCAATGTATCCAAATATTAAGCAAGGCAAATGGCACGATCACCATGATGATCAAATGGCTGATGCGTACCCTGAAATTGCGCAAGCTGGGGTCGAGTATCAATTGATACACCATATATAGCCCCAAAAAAAGCGCACTGATGCCCAGGTAATAAAAATGAATTTGCGCAGCAACCCACACCAGCAAGCCGATCAGCAAACTTTGGTAGCGCCTGCTGTAACGGGCTTCATAATTGGATAATAACAACAGCAACAAAGGGATTACCCAGGTGTGCGAAAGCCCGTAATGCCCATCAAAACGGTTGTATTGTGGCGATAAAAACACCATTCCAATTGATACCAGGCCAGCATACCAAACGGGCACATGCAATTTTCGGAACAAAAGAAAAATGATGCCCGCCCCAAAGAGCATGGAAAACAACTGCAAAAAATTGATGATGGCAACGGTATTTCCACTGATATCCGAAATGTTATGATTCCACCATTGCATGGTCATGGCAAAGATCGGCTGCATATCGGTAAACAAGATATGCTCTCCATTGGGGTAATTCATACCGCGGTAATGCACATAACCGGTATCGCGCCCCACATGCCAGGCGGTGGTCATATTGTTTTTAAAACCGTCGACCGAATCGCCAATCATAAAATTATTGGGATAGGCGAGCCATGTGCTGTTTTTGGGATAAAGCAGCACCATGGTACACACAAGCACCAACCAAAATCCCCAAAAAGTATGTGAACGCTTGGGCCGGGTGAGGTCATGCAAGCTGTGTTCTATCTGTTGAAAAGGGTGCTTATTCATGTGTTCGGGTAGGTGAATGCTTGTGCTCAATTATTTAAATAACAATCGGATAAAGTTTTTCCCTTCTGCCGCCAGTACTTTCCAGCCTACTTTGCTGAACACCACGCCTTCTCGGAGTTCCACTTGAACGGGAGTTACTTTTACCCGGTTTTTTGCCAACATCAAAAATTCGAGGTCGAACAAGAAACGATCGATGGTCGTTTCCAAAAACAGGTCCTTCCCGCTGTGGTCGAAGCCTTTCAGTCCGCATTGCGAATCATCAATCGGTTGCCGCAGTACATGGCGCAACATCCAGCGCAGCGACCGCGATAATTGTCGCCGGAAGTAAGGCACCTTTTCATAATACCTTGTATCGCGGTTGCCCGCCGCAATGCCGCCTTGCAACAGGGTGGTTTCCACAATTTTCCGCATGCTTTCGAGGGTATAGGGGAAATCGGTGTCGGTTACCAGGTGTATGTCGGCATCAGAAGCCGCCACGCCCTGGCGCAAAGCGTATCCTTTACCGCGGTTTTGGGTGTAACTGATCACGTTTGCCGTTGGAATCAGCGCCCGGAGTTTTTCAAAATTGACTTCCGTGGCATTGTTGGGCGATCCATCGTTGACTACAATCAAGCCGGGTGCCGCAGTAAGGCCTTCCAGCATGCTACTGAATTGTTTGAAACGCGTTGCAAGTGCTACTTCCCAATCGGGCGGCGGATTGTAGCAGGGTACGATAATGTTGACGCGGGAGCTGCTTTGCAAAATAATAAGATGGGTGGATCGTCAAAGAATGCGCAAAAGTAGGAAAACTTCGAGAAGGTAGGTGTGTAGAAATTGGGTTGACCATTTTTACCGAATTTTCCATCCCCTATTAAGAAGACAACCTTTGTCGAAGCCATTTGGGTTTACTGTTCCCCTACGAAACCAACAATTTAGGGTAATAAAAATATTTTTAATCCTTATAATGCCCCTTCGCGCTGCGTAAGTGAATTATACCATGCTCAATTCGATAGATAAACCGATCTTCATCCGTAATCCTGCGAGACCACCAACCGGCTAAATTTCCCTTGAGTGGCTCAGGCTTACCTTTTCCACGAAAGGGCGAAATCTTGATGTCCTTTAGATAGGCCTCTATTTTTTCTACATAATCAGGCCGATTTTCATTAATCCAATATAGAATGTCTTCAATTGCTTGTTCACTTAGGTCATATGTACTGTTTGGATATTTCTTTAAAATATCTGAACTATCCTTAATTTTAATATGAATTGAGCTGTTGTACCAACTTTGAATTTCAAACAAACCGAATTGTGCGTAAGAGTGGATATTGGGCACCCTTACTTTGATCATTGTACCGCTATCTGGTTTTACGTCCAGTCCGATAAATAACTTTTGCCAAACTAAATGAGAATTTAGGCTAATTGATAATTCATTTTTTATCCAGGAAGTTGCTAATCCTTGACCATGTATTCCGTGCATTGGATGGTCTGACTCATCCAACAAAATATTATTTTCAATATACGAAGCCAATGCCTCATCATCAGAATCATTAATATAAGGATATTGGATTATTCCCGGCAGCAGTTTTTTTTCATTTGTTGCAACCTCTGGATCTGCAAGCCAATCATTTAAGGTATAATTTTCCGAAATTAAACATTCGAAAAAGCGTTCGCTCACGCTCAAACGTTTAAATCCTTGATCAAATAATAAACCACATTGTAGAATTAGTTCTGAAATTCTCTTACGAGCGGTATAACTATTTTGTGCAAGATCAGAATTAGACAATTCGTTGTAAACTAAATTCATGTTCAATCAGGGGCGTAATAATTGAAAAAGTTGGTTATTCCATTCATCCATAAAGTTTTTGGGATAATCGCTTAACTCACCTTTTTGATCAATTTTAATTGGTGAAACTTTAGAATATTGTTCATCTATCTCATTTACACGTTCAAAATAGAACAAAGTAACTTTTTTATTATCAAGGAATTGCTTCTTTACGGCGAGCCTTATTCCATTTATAATATGATCACTATGTGTTTCAATAAAAATTTGGGCACCCGATTGAGCTGCTAAAGCAATTAATTTACCCATTTCTGCTTGCCCTCTTGGGTGTAAATGGGCCTCTGGATTTTCTATGATAATTAATTTACCAGGTGTTGCAGTGAGTAACGCTACCACTACAGGAAGAACATAAGAGATACCAAATCCAACATTTGTCATACGAAATCTATTTGTATAGTCTTTATTAGTACCAAACTGAATATCCATTAAAATCAAGTCTGTGTTTGGCACCTGCGTTGTATTCAACTTAGTTTCTGGAGAAATCTCACTCATCCAAGCTTCAGTTTGATGTATCAATAAATTTGTACGTGATTTGTCGTGAGATTTTAGGTCCGGATTAATTTTTTCATTTCCATAAACATGTAAAAAATGAACAGTATGCTCCCCATGGATGCCTATTTGCCGTTTTTGGACAACATTATATGATGACGTTTTGTAGGATTCCTGTGGACCTATTCGTTCAGCATGAAGATACTGGAAATTATCCCCAAAAACAGAAAACTTATTCAAATCATCTAAGTCATTTAAATTTTTACTCAAAAGAAAATCCCGCTCCGGAGAATAATCAAAAGTCCAGGTCCGCTCATATCCTTCTTCATTCTTGATCAAAAATTTAAGATATTTCTGATTGCTATATTGATACAAAACATCTGACCCTTTTCCAATATTGACAAGATCACCATTTAATTGTATTCTTCCAGTGCCAATAGTGCCTATTGATTGGCGGAGTAACAATAACATTTGCACTAATGATGACTTGCCCATACCGTTCATGCCAGCCAGCACATTCAGCGAAGTTGTTGAAATGGATAGATTTTTAAATGGCTTAAAGTTTTGTATTTCAATTTCTGTAATCATAATTTAATTGTTTTTTGTATCAAATTGTTAACAATACTAAACCTATTTCTAACACGAATTTTATCCCCAGTAGAGTTTGTTATTGAATTCTGGAAGAAATCATCAAATTGAAGGATTTTGGTGTATTCGCTAAGAAAAAAAGACTTTTTATTTTGCAAATCATTCAATTCATTAGCATTTAATTTAGATAGGGAGTATGACCAAACATCAAATAACGCTTTATTAAGCGGCTTTTTAGTTTCTTCAAGTGGATTACTTTTTCTAAATGCATGCTCACCAAAAAGATCAATCGCCGCTTGCATGGCTTTCCGAAAATCGTTTTCAATTTTCAACATATTATTAGAAGAAATTGAATAAATCTTATTCATGCCTTCATTCAAGTAGAGTTCCATATTATTATGGTAGTTTTCAGGGCCTAACAGATAGAACGCTACGAATCTTGTTACAAATTCTCTATCTAACATTCTAATTGGATCCAAAACATTACCGGTCGCAATCACAAATTCTGATATACTAGATAGTTTTTCTATAAAATCTGCAGGCTTCCCGTTGTATAGGGTATGCCTAATTTCTTGAGAATTTAATGGTGTTCCTCCAGTATTTAACCTTTGAAAAATGATAAATTTTATTTGTGGATCTGTTCCAGGGTTAATGAAAAACGATGTTAACTGGGTTTCATCGAGTCGTCTTTTTAGGTCACTTGGCAGATCATCATATCCTTTCCCTTCAAACTCTGAATAAAACTCAAGACCTGTTAATTTTAAGTTTTTATCTAATATAAAATTTTTCAATGTACTTATTCTTTGCAAGCCATCTATCACCAACCATTTATCTGGATCAGTTGCATCAAAATAAAAAACGGGTATAGGTATTCTAATCAGCATTGATTCAATCAATCTGCTTTGCTGAACTGCTGTCCACAGGTTACTTCGCCGCTGAAATCCGATTCCTAAATCAATTTCAGCAGGAGATCTCCCTAATTTGTTCATTATTAAATCAATTGAATAAATACGCTGTGAGATATCAACTTGCTTTAAATTAAAGGGATTCTCTATAGAAGATATAGCTTCTTCAGGTTCTACAACCATAGACTCAGTCGTCTTTATAGGCTCGTATTGTGCTGTAGGTAATATCATATCACATTTTGTTAGGCAAATTTAGGGAAAAATGGTTAATTTTTAAAGGAGTTTAAGAATTAAAAAAAGCAAAGATCATGAATGATTCCCCTATCTCAAATACCCAACCTGGCAAAACCGTTCCAACCATATCAAGTCACTTTAATTCGACGCTTTGTTTTCATATTCAAATTGAAAAGACGTTTCCGCCGGGATATTCTCGCCAAAAACCGTGGTAATGGGCGTTTTGCCGCGAAAATCGAAGTTTAAATACATGGAAGGCACACGTGTGTCGCGCACCAACGTGAGCAGACTGGGTGTTTGGCCACTTTCAATCACCGGTTTTTCGAAGCCCGTATGCGTGCGCAACACCCAGGCGCCCGGAGGCCCGAGAATGCGGAACACATACAATTGCGTTCCATTCGGTCCGGCCTTGATTTCCTTCAGGTGTACCATCGGACGCAAAAAATCATAGGGTCCCCAAGGTTCCATCAAAATAAATTCCCGGGGTTGCGGGTATTGAACTTGCAGGGCGGTGTTTATGCCACCGGGCAAACTATCAGGTTCTTTCAATTGTACATAGGGAATCATCAAAGGGGCGTATGGATCGTCGGGTGTTTTGTCGGGATGGTCGAAGTTGAGTTTGCGCTGTGCAGTCAATTCGGGGTGCGCCCAGGTTTTTTCCAAAGTTTCGGAAGACGCATACACATCATTGCGCCAAAACTTGAGGCCTTTATTGGGCATTTGAGACTCCAACAGGGTTTCAAAATTAAAAAACAGGTTTTCACCATTGACGGCCATATTTTCCGAAGCGGATATTTTCAAGGGTTTGCGCACGCCTAAAAATACATTATGGTCTATTAATCCGTCGCGGCTCCGGGTGTCGCGTTTTTGGGCGTACCCCCAATCAGCGGGTTGTTTTGCATTGGCCCACAACTGAATCCCCGTACTGTCGTCGCGGATGTAATTTTGCCGAATCGTGTCGTTTTGACCGTGTTCGATCGCAATCGCCGTTTTGCAGCCCGTAATCAGGTTGCCGGTAATGACACTTTCGTAACTGTATCCGCCCCAAATGCCATAGGTGCAATCGGTTATGTAATTGCCTTGTATTCGGTTGCGCGAAAAGGTGACTTCGATCCCGTTGGTCGGTGCCGCACTAAAATCGTTGCCAAAAATAAAATTGTCGTTGCAGCCCCCTTGTCCGCTGTCCATCGTGCTTTGTCCAGCCCAAAGAAACAAACCATCACCCGAATGCGTCGCTGAATTGTAGGCGATGAGGTTGTTGCTGCTTTGTTCGTACAGTAAAATACCGGCCGAATCCTGGCCGCGCTGATAAAACCCATGCGAATAACCGCGCACATTCCAGTCGAGCCGGTTGTGCATGATTCGATTGTTGCTGCAACGATATAGGCCGATGCCTACTCCCGAATTGAATTGAAAAACATTGTTGTACACCGTGCTTTCGCGACAGCCGTGCATCAGCAGCGCATTTTGATTTCCGGTGATGTGGCAGGCTTTGACGGTTGCTCCGGTACAATTTTTAAGGTAAATGCCCGCTCCATATCGCATCCATTCATTGTGTTCATTGTGGTGGTAACTGAGCCAGTCGGTCTCGTTTTCCCGTTCGCGTTCGGAATTAAGTTTGGGCCGATAGTTATAGGAAAAATCGCAGTTTTCGAGTACCAGGCCGCTTACCCCTTCGGCCAGCAGGGCTACTTTATAGCCCCGGGCAGTTGCATTTTTCAGGACAATATTTTTACCTTTTACCTGAATGGCGACGCCGTAAAAAGCGTTGGGCAGGGTATTTTCTGGTGCCCCACGCAGGACGGCCTGTTGAAAATCGACAGTGATGTTTTCACCGGAAATTACGATTACAGGCTGCACAGCTGCCAGATCGGTACTGTCCTGGAATACTTGCACAGCCGGTGCGGATAAAGGATAAACGCTCGTTTTTATCCGAACCGATTGCCGAATCACCAATCCCTGGGTCAGTTTGATTTCAGGAGATTGCCCGTGCAAAGGATACATGGCAAGCAGCAACAGCGGAATACAAAATAGTGCTTTCAAGAAGGCCTGTTTTAGCGCAAAAATACCTTTTTAACGATAAACCGTCACACTTCCTTCATACTGCTGTACTTCTTCGTCAACAAATCGCACCAGGGCATAAAAAGCAAATACGCCGTTCATGGGCTTTCCTTTGTAGTTGCCATCCCAACCCAGATTCGGGTCGTTTAAAGGAATGTTCTGGGTTTCGAAAATCAGGCTACCCCAGCGGTCGTAAATGCGCAAGAGGCTGATTTCTTTGGCCGCTGGATTAGCAAATCCAGTAAAATATTCGTTCGGATACGGCTTATCGGGCGAAAACACGTTGGGGAAATAAACCGGGCGTTTTTTATTTACCTTCACTTTTACGGTATCAAAGGCCATACAGCCAGTTTCGTCGGTAACTTTGATGATATACCATTGGTTTTGGGTAGCAACCACATTCGGCTCGGCACATTCGGTGCAATTGAGTCCAAGGGAAGGCGTCCACTGAAAACTAACGGGTCGGCCGCTGGGCGCAGTAACCGTGCTGATGTCAAAATCATACCCCAGGTCGAGGGTGGTATCGGCGGGTTCGGCAATAACCACCAGGGGCAACGGCTGCACCACCGTGGCAAAAACGGAGTCGCGACAACCATTCACATCTCGAATATTTACCCAATAATTGCCCGCACCGAGTTCGCGCAAGGTATCGCTGTTGATAAAGTTATTCCCATCGGCGCTGAATTGATACGGCGGAATTCCCCCCACCCCTTGCACCCGAATTTGGCCTTCTGGTACACCAAAACAGAGCAAATCCAGCACGTCCACCAGGTTCACGGCAATATCGGCCGGTTCGGTAATAAATGCGCTGCCGAGGATGGTACAGGCATTGGCGTCGGTTACCGTCACGGTATAATTACCCTGGGCCAGGTCATTCGCTTTTCCAGTTGTTTGGCCATCACTCCACAAATATTGGTAAGCAGGCACCCCGCCTGATGGTTGGGCGATGATCATCCCATCATTTGCACTAAAACAGCTGATATCGATGGTGTCGACCAACAACGCGAGGGGTGGATTATCGGTAACGGTTACCACATAAGTGCCTTTGCACAATTCGGCATCGAGGCCCAAAATGGTATAAATGCCCGCTGCAAAGCCCGCCTGGGTATTATTGCCCATAAATCCGCTGCCCCAGTCGAACAGAAACGGCGCTGTACCATTGGTCACATTCAAGGTAATGACGCCGTTTTCGTCGCCAAAACACAGCGGTTTGATCACATCCGAATCTACTGTCAATTTTTTTTCTTCTACCTTAATACTCACATCGGTTTGGCAGTTGTTGGCATCCTTGATCACCAGCGTGTAGGTACCCACCGGCAGGCCCGTCAGCGAATCACTGCTGGTAAAAGGGCCGCCATTCCAGCTAAACTGATAGGCGGGGGTTCCTTTGGTAATATTGGCTACCCGGACCGCGCCATTGGTGCCGCCATTGCAATCCGGCATGGCGATGAGTGTATCTACTTCCACGTCTGGGTAAACGGTCACATTTTGAATTTCCGTAATTTTACATTCTCGTCCCTGGGGCGTTTGGGCGGTAATGGTCAGCACCACTTGCTGCACCCCATCGTTATTAAATTGCACCGTATGTGGTCCTTGGGTATTGGCGGTTTGGGGTGCGGCAGTGTAGCCAAAACTCCATTTCCAGCCGGTAATTGCTCCAAAAGGGCTGGAAGACGCATCTACCATTTGAATGGGCGTGCCCAAACAAACGGCCGAAGGAATGGTCGTAAAGGCCGCAGTAGGGCCTAAAAACTCGCCGGATCCGCCAAAAACGGTGGAAAACCCGTTGCCTGTCGTAGAAAAATTATTCACACAAAGGGCATAGGTCTCACCTTGTATCATATCGAGCGGGGCAAGCCAGGCATTGTCACCGCTATCGCTGCAACCTGCATCTTCACTCGTATCCGGATCGCCCGGCCGCAAACCAGTTGGTCCCAAACAGGCCGCAGAATTCGTATTAAAGGATTCGCCCGAGGCCATGCAACGCACCGCTTGTTTGCCCGTGCAATTCCCAATGCCGTTGGGCAGGCGATATAACACAAAATCCAGGTCGTCGCTCGGATTCAGCGGACTCAGGGAGAACTCCAGGGTGCCCGATTTGGAACAGGTCCACACAAACCAGGTAGAGTTGGTTTCATAGTTGGTGCCCTGTCCGTTGAAAAAACAGGAAGCATCGTTGAGTTCGGTAATATTAGAACCTGCTCCGGTTACTTTTTGCACCACAAACGGCGATTTATCGCATAATACCGAGGCGGTTGGACAGTCGGAAGTGGGTTCTTCTGGCGGGTTGTAATTGTTGATGCACACCTGGAATGTACCCACTGCGGCGCTGCGGCCTTGTACGCGAAACAGGTAGGTTGTGCCCGGAAACAGGCCGCCTTGGTAGAGTTCTACAATATTATTGCCGCCCAAAGCGGCCTGGCATTCGAGTTCTTCTAGTACGCCCCCACAAGCACCCGCGTACAGGGCAATTTGCGGCGTTTTTAAAGTGCCCGCACCGCCGGTCAATCCCCGGATGGTGATGGTCACATCGGTATATTGTGCGACAAAAGAAAACCACACGTCATTTTGGGTCCCACTAAAGCAATTGGCCGCCTGATAGGTAGACGGCGTTGCGCTTACATTGGTGAAGGCCCCTGCGCTGCTGCAAAAATTGACCACTTCCGAAATTAAAATCGGGTTGGTACATTCATCATTGGACGGCTGCGCAAACAAGGTGCCTGCAGCACCCAAAAATAAAGAAAGTAAAAATACAATTTTCCGCATAGTACATGGTTGATTGTGTATTGGGTTTGATGTTATGCTATGACGCACAAAGCCTACTTTTTGTTGGCTCATTGTAATGTGAAAGTTTTCTTAAACTGCCAATTTGCTATTTACAGACCAAGGAGCCTTACAAAGATGAAGGATGAAACGTTGTTTACAAAAAACAACGCCCCCCTTTCCCGCCAAAATGTTACTTTTGCCCCGCAAGTTAGGTTGTTTTGAACCTTTCGCACAAGCCCTTTTATCGGCAAAAAGTCGGATTAAACCCGACAACCCTTTTTATGATCAGGCAGCTTCCAAATTTTATTACCCTTTGTAATTTATTTTGCGGGTGTTGCGCGTTGTTGTACATCCAGCAGGGCGCTTTACCAACTGCTGCCTGGTTTACCGCAGCCTCGTTTGGGTTTGATTATTTGGACGGTATGTTGGCGCGGGCATTGAAAGTGCATTCGGATTTGGGCAAACAATTGGATTCCCTGGCCGACGTGGTGAGTTTTGGTGTGGTGCCGGGGGCCTTGTTGTATCACTTACTCTGCCTTTCTTTCCCGGACGCAACGCATACAGGGGTACAAATTGCTGCTTTGCCCGCTTTTGTCCTCAGCATGTTTTCGGCCTTGCGCTTGGGTAAATTTAATTTGGATACCCGACAAACCGATTATTTTATTGGTTTGAGTACCCCGGCCAATACCTTATTGGTACTTGGCTTGGCTTTAGGGGTACATTTCGAAATATTTGAGGTGCAGCAATGGGTGTTACAGCCGGTGTTGCTGTACAGTTTGGTGGCGTTGTTGTCGTGGTTGCTGGTTGCGGAAATACCCATGTTTGGGATGAAAATCAAAAAATTAGATTGGCGTTCCAACCGCATTCCGCTCTTGTTGCTGGTATTGAGTATACCGGCTTTTTATTTTTTGCACGCACTGGCTTTGACGGCCATGGTGATATTGTACATCTTGTTTTCAATTGTTTTTAAGCATGAAATTTATCGCGGAAATTGACATTATGCCCCACAAGGAATTATTGGATCCACAGGGCAAAGCGGTGATCAACAACCTTGGACACTTGCATTTGAGCGGTGTTGCCGATGTTCGCATTGGCCGGCACGTACAAATGACCATCGAAGCCGATTCAGAAGCAGCAGCCCGCCAAACGGTGGAAACGGCTTGTCAGAAATTGTTGGCCAACATGATCGTAGAAACGTTTCACTATGTGCTGAAGGGGGCATAGGTAAACATGCTATATATTGTCCCAACCCCCATTGGAAATCTGGAAGATATTACCCTGCGGGCACTGCGCATCCTGAAGGAAGTAACGGTCGTGCTGGCCGAAGATACCCGTACCAGCCGCCGTTTGCTCGATCATTATGGCATTACCACCCATTTGCGGGCTTTTCATGCGCACAACGAGCACAATGTAGTGGAGCGGGTGGTGGATGAATTAGCCTCTGGGGTGGATATGGCCCTCATTTCGGATGCCGGTACGCCTGGTATCAGCGATCCCGGATTTTTGCTTGCGCGCGCTTGCGTGGCCAAGGGGGTACGTATTGAATGCCTGCCCGGTGCTACGGCATTTGTTCCGGCATTGGTTGCCAGTGGTTTGCCTTGCGATACGTTTCATTTCGACGGATTTTTACCGCACAAAAAAGGACGCCAAACCCGTTTGCGCTTTTTGGCCGAACTGCCCTACACGTTTGTGCTCTACGAATCGCCTTTTCGGCTGGTGAAATGCCTCGACGAATTGATTGCCGTGTGCGGACCCGAACGCCGCGCCTGTGTCGCCCGGGAATTGAGTAAATTGCATGAGGAAATCACCACCACCACCCTGGAAGCCCTGAAATTGCATTATACGCAGAAGGACGTGAAAGGTGAAATTGTGCTGGTGGTGGCCGGAAAACCGGATTAAGCGCCTATTTTCGCTGGTTTTATCCATTCTTTGCAACAGATGACGCAAACTATGCCTATTTTTGCTTTCTTTCCTTTCACTAATATGTTGCTGATGAATCGGTTTCGCACCGTCTGGCTAAGTTGCCTGCTTCTGATCGTACATGCTTCATTGGAGGCCCAAAAACCCGCCGATTTGAAAAAAAATGGCGATAAATTCTATGCCAACGCGCGCTGGCAGGAAGCGTACGACGCGCTTTATCAGTACCAGGAGCAAAAACCAGGCGATGCGCAGGTGCTGACCCGCTTGGGCATTACCGCATACCACCTGCATAAGGCCGAGCAAGCACTGAAATACCTCGAATATGTGCTGGCGCAAAACCCCAACAGCAACGACCCTGATTTGTACTATTTTCTCGCGCGGGTGCTACACGCTACCCAGGCGTACGAGCGCGCGATCCCTTTTTATAAACGTTTTTTGAAAGTTTGCGGCGAACGGCATGCCTTGCGCGCCAGCATTCCCGACCAAATACGCCGTTGCCTCAGTGGCATGGCCGCACAAACCAACCCCGCCGTTGCCCTGGTAGAAAACATGGGCGACCAGGTGAATACGGCTGGAGATGAATTTGCCCCATTATTATCGGTGAACCACGAAAATCGCGTGTATTTTGCTGCTGCCCATCCCGAAACGATGGGAGGTTTGCGCAACGATGCTGGCTACGAAGATCCAGAAGCTGGCCACTGGAGCAGCGATATGTTTGTCACCGACCTCAAAACCAGCGGCTGGGAAATTGACGCTTCCCTGGGCAGCCTGCTCAACACCTCGCGCAATGAAGTGCCGCTCGGATTTAACGAAAAAGGCCAGATTCTATATTTTTTCAGGGGATTTACCCTGTATAGCGGCGAAGTACTGGTAGATACTGCCGGACAAAAAGACGAATATGCCGTGCAAGCGCCTGCTTTTATCAGTCCGATGTTGCCTGCCTTGGGCGATGTGACCCCGTTTTTTGTCAATGATACCTTTCTGATTTTTGCGAGCAGACGCGCGGGTGGTTTGGGCGGCTTGGATTTGTATTACAGCATTTTACGCGATACCAGCTGGTCGCCCGCCGTGAATTTTGGCCCCGCCATCAACAGCGCGTATGATGAGGTAAGTCCTTTTCTGGCGACCGACGGACGGACCCTGTATTTCAGCAGCAACCGCACCGAAAGTATTGGCGATCTGGATGTGTACAAGTCTTATTTCGAAGACGCCAAACAAGCGTGGCAGCCGCCGGTCAACCTGGGATTGCCCATTAATTCCCCGGGAGCGGATGCCTTTTTCCGACTTTCGAACGATGGCAGCACCGGTTTTTTCTCTTCCGATCGGATCGACAGTTACGGCGCACGCGACCTCTATATTGCTTATTTTAAAACGGCCCTGGCCGAACAATCGATCAACAGCACGCCTGCTTTGTTTGCGGCGGTGGGCAAATCTACAGCGGCCAAGCAGGGGGTTTCCGAGCGCGCCACGTTTGAAATGCCGGTGTTGAATTATGATACCGACCGCGATCTCGTGCAGGGAGATAACCTGAAGGCAATCAATCAATTGGCGGCTGTGGCCCAGCGTTACCCGGAAGTGTACGTGCAGGTGACGGTCCACACGGATGAGACGGGTCCGGCAAAATTTGACTTATACAATGGGATCAAACGGGCCGAACTGATCGGAAAAGCGCTGACTGAACGCCAGGTTGCAGGGGGACAAATCCTGTTGCGCAGTTGCGGCGCGGCGTATCCCAAAGCGCGCAATGTGCTGGATGCTGCCCCCAACCCGATTGGCCAGAAACTCAACCGCCGGGCAGAAATTACCCTGGTGGTAGCCGATGGCGTTTTGCCTCTTGATTTTAAATTAGAACAGCCGGTAGTATCCGAATTAATGGCCTCCAAGGCAGCGCAAAGTTTTGAAAATCAAACAAAAGGCCTGTTTTACAAGGTAGAAGTGGCTTCCACACGCCAAATTTTGAACAGTGAACCCTTGTTGATGTTTTCTGATTTGATGATCGAAACCCAACCGGGTTCGGGCACGTACCGATACTCCGCAGGCTTGTTTGGACAGTTTGCCCAGGCGCAACAGTTGAAAGGCGAATTGCAAAAACAGGGCTTTACAGAAACCACCATTGTCGCTTACCTGAACGGAATTCGAATTGCCAAAGCCGAAGCGGTGGGCTTGCTTAAAAAATATCCAGACCTTGCCGGTTTTATACGAAATTGAGTTTTTGCTTCGTTCATTTGCCTATTTTTCCCTTATGAAATATTTGTTTTTTGCCATAAGTCTTGTTTTTCTGTTTGCTTCTTGCGGACCTGATGATTTTTTCCAGGCATCCAAAGAAATACCCAAAGAAGGTTGGATGTACCGGGATACCGTCGATTTTTCCTTTAAAATTGAGGATACCAGTTCGGTTTACCGCATTCTGGTAGATTTGAAATACTTGGACACTTTTCCGAACCAAAATTTGTATTTGAAGTTACATACCCGGTTTCCGGATGGAAAACGCTTGAGCAAACCGTATTCGTTCGATTTGTTTAATGCACAAGGTGTTTCAAACGGGACTTGCTCCGGCCACCGTTGTTTGTTGGAAACCACCTTACAGGAAAATGCATATTTTGATCAACAAGGCACCTATGTACTTACATTTGAACAGTTTATGCGCTATGACTCCATTCCGGCAATTACTTCTATTGGAATGCGGCTCCAAAAAACGGAACAAAAACGGTAACTTGCCCGGTACAAACTACCCGGGAATATGAAATGGAGGCTCGCCCTTATATTGACCATCTTTTTGGCCGCACAGGGCTTTGCCCAATCTGGTTTTACTTTGAAACCCGGATTGACGCAAGTAGATATTCCATTTGAATACCGCAATAATTTTATCCTGATTACCCTCCTGTTTAATGATGCGGTGCCCCTGAAATTTATTTTTGACACGGGCGCCGAGCACACCGTTTTGAGCAAACGAGAAGTGAGCGATCTGCTGCACGTTCGATATGAACGCGAATTCAAAATTACCGGCTCCGACCTTAGCAAAGAACTGATTGCCTACCTGGTTCGACAGGTAAAATTTGAAATTCCCGGAAAAATTTTAGCCGCCAAAGAAGATATTCTGGTGTTGCAGGAGGATTATTTTCGGTTTGAAGAGTACGCCGGGGTAAACGTACACGGTATTTTAGCAGCCAACGTTTTTGCGCGGTATGTGATGAAAATCAACTATGCTAAAAAGGTAATTACCCTGTACGATCGGGCGCATTTTCAGGAAAAACCGGAAGGATTTGCGGCATATCCACTCGAAATCATGCGCAATAAAATTTACATCAACACCCATATTGAAGTGTTGCGCGACTCCATTACGCCGGTAAAATTATTGATCGACACCGGCGCAGGGCTGCCCTTGCTGCTTTTTACCAATACCAATGCCTTGTTGCAGCCGCCGGTCAATTCTATTCCAAGCAATATCGGGATGGGTCTGGGCGGGTACTTGCAGGGATTTACCGGCAGGATCTTTCATTTAAACCTGGAACCGTTTTCGCTCAACCAGGTCGTCTCATTTTTCCAGGCGATTGACACCTCCGCGCCAAACCTGGCACAAATCAATTACCGCAACGGACTGATTGGCAACAGTATTTTGAGCCGTTACCAGGTGATACTGGATTATGTAGGCGGAAAAATGTGGCTCAAACCGGCCAAAAACTACAATTCAGCCTTCGTTTACGACCGCAGTGGCATTAGTTTGATTGCTTCCGGCCTGTTGCTCAATACCTTTACCATTCAAAACGTGTTGCCCTATTCGCCCGCCTGGAATGTGGATATTCGGCGCGGCGATGAAATTACCAAAATAGGATACACCCCCGCCAATTTGCTTTCACTCGACGAAATTTTGCGCATGTTTCAAAAAAAACCGGGCAAAAAAATCAAATTGGTGCTGCGCCGGGATGGCAAAAAGATCAAAAAAACGATTGTACTGAAAGATTTACTCTGATTTGCGGTTCCAATAAAGATACATTGGTACCCCCGTCAACATCAGCACCACCCCAATGCCCGCCTCCCGCGGATGGTTGATGCAGGTGATATAAATCAGCGCTACACAAAAAAGCACAAACAAGGCCGGCACAAACGGATACCCCAACACCCGGTAAGGACGTACCGTATCGGGTTCCTTGCGCCGCATCACAAATACGCCAAAAGCGGTGGCTCCATAAAAGAAGAAGGCCGCAAAAATGAGCATATCCGTAAGTTGATCAAAACTGCCGGAAAGCACCAGCAGGCAAGCCCACACACCTTGCATCCACAAGGCTGCATTGGGCGTGTTGTATTTCGGGTGGATATTGGCCGCTTTTGGAAAAAACAGACCGTCTTTCGCCATCGCATAATACACCCGCGGCGGCATCAAAATGGTGCTGTTGGTGCAACCCAGCGTGGTAATCAGGATAATGATGGAAAGCAAGGTAGCACCGAAGCCGCCCGCAAAATGCCGCACCACGGCCACCGCAGCAATTTCATTTTTAGCCGCGTGTACCTGGATCATTTCGTCGATCGGCAACACATATAAATAGGTAAAATTGACCAGCACATACACCCCGATGATGGCCAGCAAGCCAAAAAACAGGGCCAGCGGCAAATTTCGGTTCGGATTTTTGATTTCTCCGCCAATGAAACCCACCGAATTCCAGCCTTCATACGCCCAAAATGCCGCCAACAAAGCCCCAAACATGGCTTTAATCAACGTAAAATCGGTCCAGGAACGCGCCACAAACTGCGTGGAAGGCGTCCGAATATTGGTGAAACTACCGCCGCCCATCAACAAACCCGATACCACAATCAGGCCCAAACCGCCCACCACCAGCCAGGTAATCCAGGTACTGAGGCCAGCAGCGCCTTTCAAGCCACGGGTGTTCAGAAATGTGAGCAGTAAAATGAGCAGGATGGTGAGCCCTTTTACCCCAAAATTTTCGAAGGGTTGAAACAGTCCCAAGTCGATGCTTTCGATCGAAGCCGGCAAATGTGGCAACGGAATCATGGCATTGAACGACTGCGCAAACACATACGCAATGGAGGCGATGGCCGCCGTTTTGATCACCGCAAAGGTGCTCCAGCCCCACAAAAAAGCCATAAATCGGCCATAAATGCGCTTAAAATACACATATTCCCCGCCCGAATCGGCCATCATACCGGCAATTTCGGCATTGCTCAAAGCGCCGCACAAACTGATGATGCCGCCCAGCACCCAGGCCCACAGCACCAGATCGGGCGAAAGCAGCTCGGCCGACATGGGTGCTACTTTTTTATAAACCCCCGATCCGATGACCGAGCTCACCACCAGCAACGTCGCTGCGGATAAAGAAAGCGTTCTGACCAATTGGCCTTGTTGTTTTTCCATCATTGGGCAAATTTAGAAAAGTTTTGGGGATTACTTCTGCCGCGCATGGTCTTCATTCTTCCCACAATTGAAGATCAACGCGCATTGAAAATTGTTTTCCAACGTAAAATCTCAGCTAAACACCACTATTTTCCGTATTTTTGCTTCTAAAAGGTCAATCCTACATCAATATAGTTGTGGCGTAATAGAGGGTGGTCCAGAAAAGGATTATACAAAAACTGAACAACATGATCAAGAAAATTATAATAACAAATTTTTACAGTTTTGGGGAAGCGGTCATTCCGCTTCATCCTGAAATAAACATGCTGATTGGGATCAATGGGTCGGGAAAATCTAATTTTTTAAAAGCAGTTCGGTTGTTAAAAGAGGGCATTGACGGTGTCGGCCTAAAAAAACATATCCTGGATAATCTGGGTGGATTTGATAATATCTATTTCAAAGGCAACACAGATGGAAGGCCTGCCAATAAAATCTCCATCGAATACACATTTGAAGGGGACGCAATAACAGAAGGGAAATACGGCTTCAAATTCGCCGAAGATGTTGTTTATTCGATTACATTCATCAAATCTCCAAGTTACCAGAACTATTATGTGGTCGAGACCTTAAAAAGTTCACGCGGTTATGAATACCTTAACTTTAACAATGGAGCAGGGCATTTAAATGAAAAAGTAGAAGAAGGCCCGACGCCAAAACAAAATCTTATTCAGTATACCGATTTTGACCCGCAAGAACTTGTGATGAAGGAAGTAAGTGATACCGATAGATACCACGCAATTACGACCATAAAAAAAGCAATCCGCGATATATTTGTTTATGATTATTTTGACACAACCCCCAAAAGTAATATTCGGAAGCCCATGCTACCTACCTCGGAAAAGCGACTTTCCCCGGATGGCACCAACCTTCCTCAAATATTGAATACCATCAAAATAAACTACAAGACAAGTTATAAGAAGATTGCAGCCATGTTGAATGAAGTCAATCCAACCTTTTCAGGGTTTGACTTTAACTTTATCGGAGGCAATATTGAACTGATGCTGGAGGAAAAAGGACTGAATAGTTCTGTGCATGTTTCAAACATATCCGATGGAACATTAAGGTATTTATGCTTGCTTGCCATTCTTTTCAACCCCGATCGAGGCCGATTAATTTGTATCGACGAACCGGAAGTTGGACTTCACCCGGACATGATTTTAAATATTGCAAATGCAATCAAGGAGGCTTCTGAAGCATCTACACTAGTCATATCTACCCATTCTGACAATTTATTAAACTACTTTGAAGTAGAAAACTTAAAGGTATTTGAGAAAAACGAATTCAATGCCAGTGAAGTAAACTCATACGCCACCGCACAATTTGCAGATTGGTATGAAGCGTTTTCAATCGGCCAAATGTGGAAACAAGGAGACTTTGGAGGGGTTAGATATGGGGGGTAAAAAAATTTTATTCATCGAAGGCGAGCCGAATAGCCCGAACGGTGATTTGCGTCAAGGATTTGCGAAGTTGCTTGGGAAAAAAATCGAGGGCCATTTACCAAGGATAAACTTGGGCGGAGGCAAGTCGCACACGATTCAAAAATTTCTAAAAAATAAATTTGAGGCAGATGCTTTTTTGCTATTGATTGACTTGGATGGGCCAGAAGCGGAGAAGGAACAGGATTTGAGCGCACATAACTTGCTCAAACAAAGAGAAAACGTATATTTTATGGTACAAGAAATGGAATCTTGGTTCCTCTCTCAGCCAGATATGCTTGATCGTTTTTTTGGTGTTGATCATAACAAGAAAAAAGTATCCGACAAGTTGCCTAAACGGTTAGCAACTGAAATTCCGGACCCAAAAAGCGAATTAAAAAAGGCAACTAAAGATTCAAAGCGCGGTGAATATCACGAAATTAAACATGGCGTAGAATTACTTAAACTATTAGATGCGCATCAATTGGAAGAATCCTTTAGCGATTTTAAAAATTTGATTGAACGGTTGAAGGAATAATGCACTTGAAAATCATTAATGTGCATTGAAGATTGAGCAAAACGAGTCAATATGGGTTGCGAGCGCGAGGTCCATGCACGCAGAAATAAAACTGAAATATTGGAAGTCATGGCAGCAATTTCTTTAATTTTCAATCCTTCAATACGAAATTCAACCATGAAAACTATTTATTTCGTCCTTTTTATCATGCTTTTGCCATCCCCAAAAATTTTTACCCAAAATTTGAATCATGTACCGCTCATGGTTGTTATAGACTCCATACAAACGGTATTTGGCCTAAATAGGGTTGAAATCACAATGAGTAATTTAACGGACTCCACAAGGGTGCTAGTAAGAGGAGAATCAAGTGCATTTGAAGTAAATATGAACGATTCTACATGGGTACCTATTCAAAGTCCCAGGCTTTATATTACTTACCATTCAATAGGCCAACGATATTCAAATATATCCAAGCGGGATACCATTCGAGGTTTTGTTGATTTATACAGTCTGTATTTTCATGATTCTTTAAGTTTTCAATCAATTATGCATACTGGAAAACAAATTCTTTTTAGATATTCCATAGATATCGCGGATCCGTCTTTTACTATTATCAAAAGAGTCGCTTCTGATCCGATTACCCTAAACATACCGCCTGCAAACCAGGATGACATTGCTGCATTCGATTACTTAATGGCAAGAAAAGATACCTTGACAGAATTAAGGTATCTGTCTTATAAATATGGTCACGCTTGGGAGGAAACAATCCCGGTTTACCAATATTGCATGCAGCATTTTCCTAATTCGGCCATTACGACCATGTGTGCACTGCAATATTCTGATTTCCTTTGTGCAGGTTACCGTGAGGAACAAAAAACCAGCCAAAGCAACCAATTAATTATTCAATCCAATCGAAAAATCATCTTATCTTCCAATATCCCATTGCTTCGAAACTGGGTACGTTTTTCAACCCGGTGTGCGGATTAATACACAAATATGTTTTCCTTAACGCTCAAAAGATCCCTTTAAAAAGACAATTATATGAAAATAT
>Ga0247835_1000673_pt1 | contig 47538 bp, 45 predicted proteins | sample LaCtaG_3_FD_189912 | JGI IMG/M metagenome (GOLD analysis project Ga0247835, IMG submission 189912) | Freshwater microbial communities from meromictic Lake La Cruz, Castile-La Mancha, Spain - LaCruzMarch2015_13.5m | ecosystem: Environmental > Aquatic > Freshwater > Lake | place: Spain: Castile-La...
ACTGCACCATGCGTTTAAGCATCTCCATGGGGATCGGGTCTGGAATCGAATAATCGTCAATGTAAATATCCAAGCGATCCATGATGTTGAAATGAGGATCAGAAAACAATTTTTTCATCGCGGCTTGCTGTACAGCTGGATCGACATTGGGCTTCATGAAGGCTGAAAAATCAGGCGCAAAGCGATCGATCGATTCAGCATCTTCGAGGGTGGGCGGTAGAGTTTCTTCCTCTGCTGGAGTGGATGCACTCTCGCTGGTCTTTTTATCTTGCGGGACAGAACTTGGCGTTGTCTTGGGCTTTAACTCCGGCGTGGAGCCATCGAGCCCTTCGGGCTCTAGACCTGCTTTGCGGCGTGACCAGCGATTGAGAAAACCGTCTGCCATTATTCGTCTGCGGTGCGCTGAGCACCCTTAAAAGAGGCTGGCCGCTGGCGCTTTTTAGGCTCAGGCCGGTAGTGCGCCTCAACGTACTCATGTAGCCATTGCCAATGGGTTTTATCCAGCACCACGGTGTCGACTGACTCACCACCATCGATAAGCCGCGCCGCTTCGTTGTAACTCAAACAAATCCGGTGCGGTATTGCTAAATTAACCTCGTCACCACACTCTGCCACCGAGCTAGGCTCTAAAAAACGGTGAAAGTCCTCTTCCAAACGCCACATCACAAACCAGCAGGGCTCCGCTGCTGTGGCATTTAAAAAGTATCCTTCAGCCTCATCGGGGAAAAGGTCTAACTCAAAACCCCGAAACAGCCAGGTCTCCCCCTCGGTGTCTCGCTCAACAAAAGAACCAAGTGGATTGGGTGTCGTAATCGCTACACCACTCTCCTCAAATTGACCTAAATCAGCAAACACCTCTACCGGCGTCCACCGATGGGTAATCCACGGATTGTCAATTGCCTGCTTTCGCATCACCACAGCAAAACGCATGGTCTTGACTTAGCCTTTAAATGAGAAATTAAAGTGGATTTGCATTTAGCGGGTCAACACTTATGTATTTTGAACTACGATGTTCGGAAACTTGCTACTCATGTCTTTACTGAGATTGGCAACCCGAATCGCCACTTGACGGGCAATGTTTTTATACACTGCGCTAATGGCGCCGTCCGGGTCAGCAATCACCGTCGGCCTACCTGAGTCAGCCTGCTCACGAATCGATAAGTTCAAAGGCAATGAGCCCAAGAAATCGACGCTATAGTCCTTGCACATTTTCTGACCACCGCCCTCACCAAAGACATGCTCTTCGTGGCCACAGCTAGGACAGATGTAGGTTGACATGTTCTCGATGATGCCAATGATGGGTACGCCGACTTTTTCAAACATCTTTAAGCCTTTGCGCGCATCCAGCAAAGCGATGTCTTGTGGCGTTGTCACAATCACTGCGCCAGTAACGGGCACTTTTTGCGACAGAGTTAACTGAATGTCTCCGGTGCCCGGCGGCATATCAACAATCAGGTAATCCAAATCGCGCCAGCGCGTCTGCTTTAACAATTGCTCCAAGGCGGATGTCACCATTGGACCGCGCCATACCATCGGATTATCGGCATCAATTAAAAATCCAATCGAGCTGGCTTGCAAGCCATGACCTTCCATCGGCTCGATGGTATTTTCTTGCAAGGATTCAGGTCTGCCTGTAATGCCAAGCATCATCGGCTGACTAGGGCCATAAATGTCCGCATCCAAAATGCCAACCTCAGCACCTTCTGCAGCGAGTGCGAGGGCGAGGTTCACTGCGGTAGTGGATTTACCAACGCCGCCTTTACCGCTTGCTACGGCAATAATATTTTTTACATTCGGCATCAACTTAACGCCACGCTGAACGGCATGCGCGACGATGCTACTGGTGACGTTCACGCTAACGTTTTTTACATCCGGCAATTTCCGAATGGCATTGACAACCAAAGTTCGGATTAAATCAATTTGGCTTTTTGCGGGATAGCCCAAGACCACATCCAATGAAACTGCGCCATCATCAACCTTGAGATTTTTGACTGCTTTTGCAGTCATCAGGTCAATTTGGGTATTTGGGTCTAAAACGGTTTTTAAGGTCTGCTGTACAGACTCAATACTGACTGCCAATGTCATCTCCCTTACTTTTCTAATTTACGCTACTTTTAGTATTGTATTGAGCCATGAGAATACAAGGTAACGCCCCATTCAAATGGCTATGGGCGAACTTTAGCGTGATTTTTGGGTAGAAATACCCGCATAAGCACATAAATCGGGTGTTTAGCCTTTCAGCCCTCAACTGTTCAAGGCTGAGTTCAATAAGCCCTTATTGCAATATGGTCAGCCACTCCGCCTAGGAAGTGGCAACCGGAAAGCCTGCATCCCCGATGATGGCGATGAGGCTATCTCGGTCCAGCTTGGATTCGATCTCCAGCTTTTGAGTAATCAAGTCTGCCTGTACCGTAGCTGTAGCATCCTGCAATTGAAGGGCCCGTGTAATTGCCTTGGTGCAACCGCCACACGTCATCCCAGACACAAATAAGGTGTGCATTCGATTTCCCTTCGCTTTTTTGATCTTGCAGTAGATTATCCCCTCTATGAGTACAAACCCGAAAGACACCTCCGGCTTTATTTCAATTGATATTGAGGGTATGACCTGTGCCTCCTGCGTTGGCCGGGTTGAAAAGGTCTTAGCTAAATTACCGTCCGTCGAGGCCGCAAGCGTTAATCTCGCAACGGAACAGGCGCGTATCCGCCTAAAAGAGGTAACACCCGAAGTCAGCCAACAAATAATCGTTGCGATTCAAAAGTCGGGCTATGGTGCAAAACAAAGTACTCCACCCGGTCAAGCAAAATCACCGCACATTCACTCATTGTGGTCTTCCGATGGTTTGGGGATGGTCTTGCTCAGCCTCGCCTTAACCGCACCCCTGGCTTTGCCAATGCTGCTCATGCCATTTGGGATCCACTGGATGCCAAGTGGCTTATGGCAATTATTACTAGCCACCCCAGTGCAATTTGTTCTGGGTTGGCGCTTTTACACCTCCGGATATAAAGCGCTCATATCGGGTGCCGGCAATATGGATTTACTGGTCGCGCTCGGCACAAGCGCAGCGTATGGACTTAGCGTGTATCAGCTGTTTTTTGGAGATCCCCATGCCTTGTATTTTGAGGGGGCAGCAGTGATCATCAGCATGGTCTTGCTTGGCAAGTGGCTCGAGGCGCGCGCAAAAAAACAAGCTGGCGAGGCCATTCGTGCACTTCACGAATTGTGGCCACACCACGCGCGAGTTTTAAAAACAACCGATGACACCGCGCTCAGCAATGAAGCAGCCGAGCTGCATCATTACACCGAACTACCTCTTGAGCAGGTGTTGCCAAATGATTTAGTCATGGTCTTGCCGGGTGAGCGCATACCAGCGGACGGCCTTGTTACGCTCGGCAGTAGCCATGTGGATGAATCCTTACTCACCGGTGAGAGCCAATCCATTAAAAAAGAAATAGGCGATGGCGTGATCGGTGGATCGCTCAACGGTGAAGGTCTTTTGGTAATCAAAGTCAGAGCCATTAGCACCGAAAGTACCCTAGCCAAAATCATTGAGTTAGTGGAGGCTGCTCAAACGCAAAAGGCACCGATTCAGCGTATGGTGGATCGCATTAGTGCAATTTTTGTCCCCACAGTATTGGCTATCGCAATCGCCACTGGCTTGATTACCGCTTACCTCCTGGGTGATATGAGTGAGGCCATTTTGCGTGCCGTATCCGTGATGGTTATTGCGTGCCCCTGTGCTTTGGGCTTAGCTACCCCGGCAGCGATCATGGCCGGTACAGGCGTTGCAGCGCGTGCTGGCATTCTCATTAAAGATCCGCAGGTATTAGAGCTAGCTCATCGCATTCAATTGGTTGCTTTTGATAAGACCGGCACCCTCACCGAAGGTAAACCCACCCTACTCTCAATTGACGCGAGTCCCGGGTTTACTCGGGAGACTGTTCTTGCTTTAGCGGCTGGACTGCAAATGGGCAGCGAACATCCACTTGCGAAGGCAGTGCTTGAAGACGCGAAGCTACGCAGCGTTACTCCTGTGGCGTACACCCAAATGCAGGCTATTCCTGGGGTGGGGATTGAAGGCAGGCCACTTGCCGGCGATTGGCAAGGGCAATTACTTCGACTGCAAAGCCTTGCCTCACTCGAATCCCATCCGCAGTACAGTGACTTCAGTCTTCAAGCAGCTCCCCTATTTTTAGCTGGGCATACTGCCTCGGCTTTGACTGCCACACCCGGAGACGATCAAGTATCAAAACCACTCGCTCTCTTCGCTTTTGGTGATGCGCTAAAAGATAATGCAACTGCAGCAGTGCAGCAGTTGCACGCCATGGGGATACAGACGGTGATGCTATCGGGCGACAATCGTGCGGCTGCTAACCAGGTGGGTGAGCGCATCGGCATTGATACGGTCTATGCCCAAGTACTTCCAGCAGATAAAGCAAACTGGATTGAACGCTTCAAGCGCAATTCCAAGGGCGAGCGGCAATGGGTTGCGATGGTCGGCGACGGCATCAATGACGCCCCAGCGCTAGTCATGGCTGATGTGGGTATGGCCATGGCAACCGGCACTGATGTCGCCATGCAAGCAGCTAGCATCACATTAATGCATGGCAATCCGACCTTAGTGGCGGCGGCAATTGATGTGTCCAAACGAACTTGGACCAAAATACGTCAAAATTTATTTTGGGCCTTCATCTTTAATGTAATTGGTATCCCATTGGCAGCACTGGGTTACTTGACGCCTGCGATTGCTGGAAGTGCGATGGCTTTATCGAGTCTGTTTGTGCTGAGCAATGCGCTGCTACTGGGACTCTGGAAGCCTAAGTAACGCATTACTTTTGCACTACTTTTGTTTAAGCGTTTTGCGTACCAACTCAATATCACCGTACAAGGCCCTGACCTGGGACTTGGTATTGTCGGTGTCGGTGAGAAGTGCCACCCCAATCACATCGCCCGGCTCTTCTCCAAAGGCGATGCGGTAGTCTGCACTTAAGTCACGCGCATGCTTACGCCACTGTCCAGTATGTTGCCACCCGGAATCCACCGCAATCATTTTGACGCGGCTAGTAAAGGTGTTCTTTACCACGCTATCGAGTGGACTGTTACCAGCCCAGATGTACATAAGCGTGGCATAGGGCATCTCCCGACCACTGAGCATGCCAGCGACTTCAAAGGTGAGTTGCTCTTTTAAAGGCAGCTTAGATTTATTGCCATCAAAGGCAACCAATATGCGCAGGGGTGCGTCGTCTGTGTAGCGAATGGCGTTATCTGCCTTGGGAATGCTCCCCACTGCTTTCCATTCCCACTCCAGCCATAGATCGCTGGCAGGCTGGGGGCGCAACTTCACTGCTAAACCCGAAGCCGATCGCTTGGCATTGGCACTCAGCACAGTCTTGCCTTGGTAGTTTTCTAAACGATATGCCGTATTCTTTTTGTGGGGTGCTAGGCGATAAAAGCTCCAGCCGTCTGGAATGGTGGATTGTGCTGCCTGCTGTGAAAACTTAGGTATCTGCTCTTGGGTTGTTATTTCGGTACTGGGTTGTTCGGCTGGCTTATTTTCCTGATCAACAAAACTGGCGCAGGATGATAAGGTCAGCAAAATCATCGCCAACAAAATAAGCAGGTATGTATTTTTTAAGCGCAATCCATGCATTCTTCAGGTCATTTAGCTTGCAAAATAAGGCTCAGTAAGTGCGGATGCTTTATCGTACTGCTTTCAACGGCGTATTTCATGAATAAAAATCTTTGGCTTTTGACATTTGCTCAGGGCATGTATTTGACGAACAACGTCACCTTTATTGCAATCAATGGTTTAGTGGGGTTTGCGCTGGCTCCGCTACCCTGGTTAGCAACCCTTCCAGTAATGGGTTATGTGATCGGCAGTGCTCTTTCGACCACCCTGGTAGCCCGTACTCAAAAACACTGGGGGCGCAAGCGATCGTTCCAGATCGGCCTGGTGGTTGCTGGTCTCTCTGCCCTGCTCTGCGCCCATGCGGTACTGCAAAGTAATTTTTGGTTACTCAACCTAGCGACCGTCCTTGCTGGCTTTTACAACGCCAATGCCCTGCTGTATCGATTTACTGCAGCGGAGCTCGCTGGGCCCAGTGCAAAAGAGAAGGCAGTGTCTTGGGTCTTGGCTGGCGGCGTGATAGGCGCCGTTCTTGGTCCCAACTTAGCCAACCAAACCCGCGATTGGCTGGGGGCGCCCTTTGCAGGCGCCTACATTGCCTTAGCAGTTGTTGCCGTTATTGCGTTTGTAGCGATTAGCCTGATTCAGTTTCAGGAACGCCCCGCCAATGAGACAAAAGAAACCGGCAGGCCTATTTCTGAAATCATGCGCCAGCCGCTTTTTATTGTCTGCGCCGTCTCCGCATCGCTTTCTTACGGCGTCATGAACCTACTCATGGCAGCAACCCCCTTGGCTATGGAAATGTGCAAACTGCCGTTTGATCAAACCGTATTAGTTATTGAGTGGCATGTGATTGGGATGTTTGCACCGGGCTTTTTTACGGGTAATTTAATCCGTCGCTGGGGCGTATTGTGGGTGATGCGCATCGGCGTATTGCTCTACATTGCGTGCATTGCCATTGCGCTATCTGGCGTCACCTTTACCCACTTTTTAATTGCACTCTTTTTGCTGGGCGTAGGCTGGAACTTTTTGTTTACGAGTAGCACCACCTTAGCCCTAGAGGCCTACCGACCAGAAGAGCGGGATAAAGCCCAAGGTGCGATTAATTTCTTTGTATTTTTAACAACCGCCCTATCGGCACTCAGCTCCGGTGTTTTGATTACAACCCAAGGGTGGGCGCTACTCAATTGGGGCTCTATTGCCCCCTTAGCCTGCATCGTCTTGGCGCTGATTTGGCTGGGCACAAAACGCAATGTCGGATTGCACAAGCAGTCTAAAATTGGCTAATTAGCTCCAGCAACTCAATTAGGCGTTCGCACAATGAAGATTGGTTTTATAGGTACCGGCATTATGGGCAAAAGCATGGCGGGTCATTTAATGGCCGCCGGGCATACCTTACACATTTATAACCGCACCCGCAGCAAAGCCGAGGATCTCTTAGCGCGCGGCGCGCAATGGTTTGAGAGTCCTACTGCACTTGCCAAGGCGTCTGAGGTAATCATCACCATCATTGGCTACCCCAAGGATGTGGAAGCGATGTACTTGGGTGAGTCAGGTATTTTGCAGCACGCACCCAAAGGCTGCATTACCATTGACATGACTACCTCCAGCCCAGAACTGGCAAAACAGATTGCGAATAGAGGATTAGAGCGCGGCATTGCTTGCCTCGATGCGCCTGTATCGGGTGGTGACATCGGCGCGCGCGATGCTAAGTTATCGATCATGGTGGGTGGCGATTCATCAGCCTATCAAACTGTGCTTCCCCTCTTTGAATTGATGGGAAAGAACATTGCTCTATTGGGGCCTACGGGTGCCGGTCAACACGCTAAGCTCTGCAATCAAATTGTGATTGCTTCCAGCATCATGGGGGTCTGCGAAGGCCTTATGTATGCCAAAACTGCAGGCCTTGATCCCCTTGCAGTTCTGAATGTCATTGGTAGCGGCGCTGCCGGCAGCGTCCAACTCAATGTGCAAGGACCGCGGATGATCAAAGGCGATTTTGCGCCCGGCTTTATGTTGGAGCATTTTGTCAAAGACATTGGCTTAGCTATAACGGAGGCTGACCGCATGGGATTGAAGTTGCCCGGGCTAACGCAGGCCAAAAAACTCTATGACATCCTGATGCAACAAGGGCATGGGCGCACGGGATACCATGCCCTCTTTGAACTTTACGTGCGCAAAGAAGTACTCTAGTTTGTTTCTGGCAACCCGCTCTTATTGGAAGTCCTGCTCCTACGCAGGTAAAACGGGTATTTGCCTTGGGCTCGGCGCTTTAATTCATGTGGTGCTGGGGTTTTCATTTGAGCTGTCGGTTGACGAAGCCCACTACTTACTTTACGCCAAGCATCTAGCGTGGAGTTATTTTGATCACCCGCCACTGGTTGGCTGGATTCAGTGGCCACTCGTATCGCTTGATGCCAGCACCGGGGTTTTACGGCTTATTCCTGAGCTGCTGTGGCTAATCTCGTGTGCTTTGGTTTATATCGTCACCTCTGAATTGCAGCGCTTCTTACAATACAAAGGGTCAAATACCGCTGCAGCATTCCCGCCCATCGGCGCATCCGGCTTTGCTGCTGTATTAATTGTGATTGCAGCGCCGCTACCGCATGTCTTGTCGGTAGGCCTATTGCCTGATTCCATTCTGACACCGCTCAGCCTCGGACTCGTATGGATGGCCTTGCGCTGGCTCCAAACAGAGCGTAGTTTTACCCTTAGCGACTGGCTCATCACGGGATTACTACTTGGCCTTGCAGGCCTGAGCAAATACACTGCCGCCTTCACTGCGTTTGCGTTACTCCTGGTTGTGCTCTGCCCACCCCGCAAGCCGTGGATAAATAAGCCTGGCTTTTATCTCGCCATGCTACTGGCCTTGCTACTCATCTCACCGGTGCTGTACTGGAACTGGGCAAACGATTGGATTTCATTTAAGTATCAACTGGCTCATGGCAGCGGAGGCGAATGGTTGTTTCGCCGCTTTGCAGGCTTTATAGGTTTGCAATTAGTCGCGTTTGGATTGCTCTTTGCCATTGGCATGATTTTCTTTTTGAAGCGCTTCTGGGCCAAATCGCCAGCAGCTATAGTTTGTCTACTCGGATTTTTTTGGATTCCGTTTGGGATTTTTACCTTGCTCTCGGGCGGTGGTGGTTTACCTCATTGGACTACCCCCGCTTGGTTTTGCTTGGCACCGTTTGCAGGGATTGGTATTGCCAGTGCATGGGCCAGTCAACAGCGGCGACTCATCCGATTTATTTTTGTCCTTCAAATTGCGCTGTGCTTGATTGGCTTCGGGTTTGTTTTATCCGGCGGTATTGTTAGTAGCAATCCAAGAAATAATCCGATTGCTGATTTGTATGGCTGGGATCAAGCAGGCAAAACGACATTGGCTCTGAGCAAAACCAACCCGGTTGCTGGCATTGCAGTTCAAAACTGGACCCTCGGGAGTCGCATCGCTTGGTACGCAAGGCCAATGTCTGTCTTCATATTAGACCAGCGCCAAGATCAGTTTGATTTGTGGTTTGGTAAGCTCAAGGCGGGTGCCGACGTGATTGCAGTTAATTGGTCTGCCATGCCCTACACCCTTCCAGTAAGCGGCACTCAGCCTAATTTACAAGGCGCCTTCACCGCATGCCAAGCTTTAGAGCGGGTTGAAGTTAGGCACCTGGGCCGCGTTCTGTCGCATTTTGACTTTCATCTGTGCAAAAACTGGGTGCCAAAAGATCCGAACTAAGCATCTGCCTGCTTTATCCTTACGGCTATGAGTGCAAAACCCACCCCAGCCGCTGCACCGCCCCGCTGGAAATCCATTCTTAAACGCAGTTGGCCGACCATCCGGATTGTGCTTTCGGTTGCGCTGCTTTGGAAGGCAACTAGCGGAATTGATTGGGAAGCCTTAATGGCATCTGAATTACAGATTGAGCCCATGTGGTTTGTGGCGGCTTTTTTCTGTTTGAGTGGTGCATTTTTATGCGGTGGCTTGCGCTGGGGTTTGCTGATGCGCAGTGTGGGTTTTCAGGGGAGCCTGCCTGGATACATCTCCTTGTATTTTGCAGGGGGTCTCATCAATCAAGGCCTGCCAAGTACGCTTGGTGGCGACAGTTACCGCGCCATTACCGGTAGTCATTTAAAAGCAAGCGGCAGTTTGGCTGCAAACGCCTCCGAAGAAAAAGTCCTGAACACCGAGTTGCATCAGGAAGTTAACTTAGAGCAGGCCGATCCTAGCTTACGACTGGGTTTTGCCATGACCTTTGTTGATCGCCTACTCGGACTCGCGGGCAATAATTTACTGGGCGGCATTGGCCTAATCTTAGGTGGTGCTACTTTGGCTGCTTGGGGTAATCAGCTTGGCTATGCCGTCATCATCGTAATGGTGGCAGCTTTTTTAATAGCGGCGTTTGGATTAGCATGGACGCCGACTCGTAGTCTTTTGCAGAAATTACTCCAACGCTTTCGCATGAGTAATGCATTGCCTGGAGTGCGTATGGCATTTGCCTGGCCCATGAATATTGCTCAGGCTATATTCGGCATGGGTATTCATTTTTTGACCATTCTTGCTTTGGGTTTTTGCTTAAAAGCCTACGGCGCTGAAGTGCCAATCGAGGCGCTGATGATTGGCCTGCCAGCGCTCAGCCTCTTATTGATGCTGCCGATTAGTATTTCGGGTTGGGGTCTTCGGGAGGCGACCTTGGTGTCGGTTCTGGCTTTATGGAGTATTAACCCCTCCCTGACTGTGCTGGGGTCAATTAGCTACGGCGCCATGACCGTTTTGTGCGTTTTGCCTGGTGCTTATGCCCTTCTCAAGCGAAAATAAGCATGTTCCTCATTTTTAAGCAAAAGTCGACTGATATATGAGCATTAGTGTTAATACCATGCGCGCCATCGACCATTGGGTTGGCGTACCACTTTGCGCCCTGGTGAGTCCGGTGGTTGCGCTAATGGATTTAGTGAAGGGGATATTCACAAGAGGCCCTCAAGCACCAAAGAAAATCTTATTCATTGAGCTATCCGAAATGGGTAGTGCCATCCTGGTAGACCCAGCCATGCGTAATGCGCAAGCTCGGGGTGCTGAACTCTTCTTTTTGATTTTCAAAAGCAATCAAGCGAGTCTTACTCTACTGAATACTGTAAAGCCCGAAAATGTCTTCACAATTGACGCCTCTAGTCTTAGAACTCTACTCGTCGATACGATCGCTTTTTTAATCAAAGCGCGCATGCGTGGCATTGATACCGTAATCGACTTGGAATTGTTTTCGCGCTTTACTGCATTACTAACCGGCCTCTGTGGAGCTCGCAGACGTGTGGGTTATCACATCTTTCATGGTGAGGGTTTGTGGCGCGGCACCATGCTTAATCGCAAAGTGCACTACAACCCACATATTCACATCACGAAGAATTTCTTTTCCTTAATTCATGCAGCCTTTGCCACTAAAATCGAAGTGCCATTTAGTAAGATTCAGATTCGGGATGATGAAATTCAATTAGCACAGGCGGTAATTGATCCCCTTGTGCGCAACGCCGTACTCGAGCGGATTGAGTCATTAGCACGCCATGCTGATATTCCTTATCGCCATGGCCAACAACAGCTGATTTTGATTAACCCCAATGCCAGTGATCTCCTGCCGCAGCGGCGTTGGTCACAGCAGCGCTTTTCTGAGTTAATTCGTGCAGTACACGCCCGTTGGCCCAGTAGTTTGATCTTAATTACCGGATCGCCCTCTGAATTTGACTATGTAGAAAAGGTACGGGTTGTGGCAGACATCAAGTCGGCTATTAACTTTGCTGGGCAAGTGAAGTTTGCTGAATTGCCTGCACTGTACACACTCTCCGATGTCATGGTGACGAATGACTCCGGACCCGGCCACTTTTCTGCAGTGACTGCACTGCGAACCGTAGTACTGTTTGGGCCTGAAACACCTGCGCTGTACGGCTCGATTGGTCATTCGATTGCCATCACCGCCAATCTAGCTTGTTCTCCCTGCGTTAGTGCTGCCAACCACCGCAAAACGCCATGTCAGAATAATGTGTGCATGCAGGCCATCACGGTGGCCGATGTACTCGCTAAGGTAGAGGTCCAGTTGGGCGCTGCCGATCGCCCACACTAAGCTGCCAATAGCAATGCGTTTTTCTTGGCTTGCGTGGAGCGTTCCCTTAATTCCGATTGGAATGGGTGCTGCACTGTATTTTAGTGAAGCGCAGCAAAGCACCTTCCTTGCGATTAATTCAGTAACCCGCTTCGCGCCCGATTGGGTTTGGACCTGGATTACGTTTTTAGGCAATGGCTGGGGTGTATTTGCTATTTCATTTCCGCTGTTGATACTGGCACCGCGCGCCCTTAGTGCTGGCATTTTTGCGGGCGGGGTTGCCTCAATCGTTAGTCCAATACTAAAGAATGCCTTCAGCCTGCCACGGCCAGCCGGCGTCTTTCAGGAGTACGAGTTTTACCGCATTGGCGAAGCCGTCTTTCACAAGGCAATGCCGTCGGGTCATACCCTCACCGCATTTGCAGTGGCGAGCGCGTATTTTTTCGCGGTTTCAGCAGAAAAACGCAAACCCTTTGTATTGCTATTTATCGTCGCGAGCGCAGTTGGAGTCTCACGCAACGCCATGGGTGCGCATTGGCTTACCGATGTACTAGTGGGTGCTGGGCTTGGCATATGGTGCGGCTTGATTGGTGCGCAGCTCGCTACTTTATTACCAAATAAGCAACTATCACCGCGCAGCCCATGGCCGCGCATAATTGCGGTCGGCGGCATTGCCGCGCTATACGTATTGCTTACTCAAACCTTAGATCATCCCCTGAATATGCCCCTGCAATATGCCGGCATAACGCTGATATTGCTGACGCTGCTCTTTTTTTTACAGCAGCAAACCCGTAGGCGTATTTAGCTTATGTTCAGTTACCGGCATGCCTTTCATGCGGGCAGTCACGCCGATATTCTGAAGCATTTAATCACTATTCAACTAGTGCAATACCTGCAAGAAAAACCGGGTGCGCTATCGATTGTGGATACGCACGCTGGCGCTGGCCTTTACAACTTGCAAGATGGCTTTGCTGCTATCAGCCAAGAATCTGCGGGGGGCATCATTCGCTTAAAAGACTATTTAGCCAGCACTGGCTCGCACGTGTCGACAAGCATCAATGACTACTTAGCCTGCATTGCCATCGAAAATACATCGGAAGATGTTGCTCTCTATCCAGGCTCGCCCTTTATCTTGGCCCGCTTACTGCGCCCCCAAGATCGCCTGCGCCTATTTGAACTTCACCCCAATGAAATCGATATCTTGCGCAGCAATGTGAATCAACTTGGCCTTAGCAAGCAAATCGATCTCTATGCCGCTGATGGCTTTAGCCGACTTAAGGGGCTACTACCACCACCTAGTCGCCGTGGTTTGGTTTTAATCGATCCATCGTATGAAGACAAACAAGATTACCGTCATCTGGAGGCATGTCTTGAAGAGGCGCTCGGCCGCTTTGCCACTGGCTGCTATGCAATTTGGTATCCCGTGATTGCGCGGCGTGAATCGATTGCCTTGCCCGATCGCCTCAAAGCAATTGCTAAAGCGCATCAGCGAACTTGGCTGCGTGCTGAGTTACGCGTTGAAAATGCTCCCGGTGAGCGGCGCTTACAGGCTAGCGGTATGTTTGTATTCAATCCACCCTGGACTCTGCACGGCCATCTTAAAGACGCATTACCTCTTCTGAAAAATGCCTTAGGCTTGGATTCCGGGGCTGGGTATACCTTGCAATCGAGCGAAGCCTAAAAACACAATCCATGAATGATCTAAAGTGAATTACCAATCAGCCTGTATGGAATAGCCAGCATCACTGGTCTTAATAGAGGTAATGGCCCCCACGGGTAATGTCAGTTTATTTGGCTGATGCCCAAATGGCAGATCAGTCAGTATGGGGATCGATTCAGGTAAGCGATTTCGGATGAGCTCAAACACTGCCTGCAAACTATAACCACGGTCATTGTCATACAAACGGTAAGCAGAAAAACTGCCCATCACAATGGCGCTTTGCTTCGCTAAAATTCCTGCCTCGAGTAATTGCATGAGCATGCGCTCTATTCGGTAGGGATGTTCGTTGACGTCCTCCAAAAACAGGATGCCATTCTGGTATTGCTGCTCCGCAGGGAAGTAAGGTGTCCCTATTAGACTGGTGAGTACGCTGAGGTTGCCGCCCCATAGCATGCCTGTCATGGTTTTTGTATTGCTATCCAACGCACTCAGCGGCTGACTGGCATTGATTTGGGCATTCATGCTACGCTCCAGAATCGCGCGCTTGAAGTGAGCCCACATTAGTGGATCAGGCGCCACAACTTGATTGTCCTCAATGCGACCAAAGTCGTAATTCAGCATCGGGCCAGCTAAGCTGATGCCGCCCGTTTTTGCGAGCAACCCCAAATGAAACGCCGTGAAATCACTATGTCCACAAATTTGTAGGCCGGCTGTCACGGCATGGTGAATTGCATCCCACTCAACTCTCCCGAGCAAACGATGCAATCCATAGCCGCCGCGCATGGCCATCACCGTTGTAGCGGCTGGTAATCCAGCAATGCTATTTAGCTCGGCCACTCGCACCGCGTCACTACCTGCAAAGCGTTGATGGACGCGCTGCGTGCACTCGGTATTGCCTACCGATACGCCCTGCCCTCTTAGCCAAGCAATTCCGGCCTCCGGGCTACGCTCATCTAAACTTGCGCCCGATGGGGCAATCAACTGCACTTGCATTAACGGCGCTCCCTAAAAAAGGTTTTTAAAACCTGACCGCATTCTTCTACCAATACACCACCCTCAACCTGAGTTTGGTGATTGATTTGCTGATAAGCAAACACATTCAGTGCGCTACCAGCAGCGCCTGTTTTGGGATCCGGCGCGCCATAAACCACGCGCCCTACTCGCGCATGCAGCATGGCTCCTGCACACATCACGCACGGCTCTAGGGTGACATACAGCGTTGTTCCCGGCAAGCGGTAATTTCCTTCAATCTGACCTGCCGCCCGAAGCACCTGCATCTCAGCGTGCGCGCTGGGGTCATGCAAGCCAATCGGCTGGTTAAAGGCCTTGGCTAGCACCTGACCATCCCGAACCAATACTGCACCTACCGGAACCTCACCGGCTGCAGCAGCGCAATGGGCTTGCTCTATAGCCAAAGCCATAAATTGCTGGTCGAGATCGGTCGGCATTACTTAGGCCTGCGTGATGTCCGCCCAGCAATTGGGGGTCTCATATAAACGGATGGAGGCCAAGCGCAGCCTTCCCTGAAATGCTTCCGCAAAAATAGGCTCTAAGATGGCAAAGGCAGCATGCGCAAGATTTTCAACGGTGGGGACGCGATCCAAAATAACGGTTTTGTGATTCGGCATGGTGGAAAGGAATGCAACGACGGCATGATCTTCTTTAGCAACCAAAAAAGCATGGTCCCACAAGTTAACCAGATGCTCATTTGCCAACCGCTTGATGTCTCCAAAGTCGAGCACCATACCATCATCTGCAGCACCGGGAGCCTCAAGTACATCACCCGATACGGTTAATTCAATCGCATAGCGATGACCATGCAGGTGGCGACACTGGCCATCGTGGTGTGGAATGCGGTGCCCTGCATCAAACTCTAACCGACGTGTGATGGTGATGGCGGGGGTAGGGGTGCTCATCGAATTCCGATCCATTTATGGGTTTGTAAACTCAGTCGCCAGAGTGGCCTCTTTTGACAAATGCGAACTGCTAATGCGGTATTTTCTGAACGTAAGAGCCCATCCATAGGCTGAATGTAACGATGACGATAGTCCATTCGCTCAAACCGCGTCAGCAATTGATCTAATCCATCATGGCCCGCTTGCGGAATGACTAACTTGATTTCATCTGCTTGCAGCACCACGAGGTCTGCGCCTGCCTTTGGGCTCACACAGACCCAGTCGACTCCCTTGGGAACAGGTAGCGTGCCATTGGTCTCAATTGCAATTTCAAAATGCAATGCATGCAATGCATTAATTAAGTCCTCATCCAACTGCAACAAGGGCTCACCACCCGTAAAGACAAGGTAGCGGTGATGCATACCGCCCCCCGCCGCTTGCCAAGCACGCTCAATCTGCGCGGCTAAATCAGATGCAGTCTCAAATTTGCCACCGCCATCGCCGTCTGTTCCAACAAAGTCGGTATCGCAAAATTGGCACACTGCAGTTGCGCGATCTTCTTCACGGCCAGTCCATAAATTGCAACCCGTGAAACGGCAAAAGACCGCAGCGCGACCAGCATGGGCTCCCTCGCCCTGCAAAGTAGCAAAAAGTTCTTTTACGCTATACATAGGTCGCAGTTACTTCCAAGAGACCAGCTCCCAGCGCAAATACTCCTCTTTAAGCGATTCAGCCCAGCCTCGCATACCCATCCATAGGTATTCACCAAAGCTTTCGCGCACAACCCAGCGCCCAATCTCCGGCGCAAACCAGACTTGATCGCGGCGATTACTTGCGATCCGAAACCAATCATCGCTTTCAAAATAATCGGCAGTATTGATGTAATGCAAGGCATTAAACTCGCCAGCCAATGTTTTCACTCGATTCCATTTCTTTGCCTCCACATTAAGGCCCCAATAGAAATCGTTATCCGGAAAGCCCACAACTTGATAGCGGGTTCGATAAAACCCAGACCAGCCTGGCACCAGCTGTTCAGGCCAAAGTGGTACCACCTTGGTAAAGCGCTGGGGCGGCGTCCAGTGCGGATCCTGCAAAATCATGCCCCAGGGTTGCTGGATCTCATCGGGTAATTGACCTAGTTTTTGACCCTGACGCGCAATGCGTATGGTGGGTCCAACTTCAACCACCGTCTCGGTTAACACATCGACTAATTCACCATTAAAGTAATTGCGGACTTCATACACCCACTGTTGACCAACTGCGGGAGCACGCACTGCAGGAATACTTACCGGCGCTGCAATCGGCGCCTTTGGAATATGAGAGACCGAGCCTAAGCATCCCGTAAGCAATAGTACGCCGACTACCGCCGTGCATTTCAGGGTACGCTTCAGGAGACCGAAAAGAATAAATGCCATGAATTTCAATTAGGTCCAAGAGAGCAAGACTGTCTTCGTACTATTTTCAAGTAAGACAGCGCCAATTTGCCCTTGTATCTGAAATGAGCCAGATGACTCGCGTGCAACCCAACGACCAATTTGCGGCGCAAACCAAATTGTCTCGCGGCGAATGCAGTTCACCTTGTTATCGTCCGTACTTTCAAAATTAATGAGGTTCTGAAAGCGTAGCGTAATGAAATCGCCTGCCGGCACCGTAATCTTTTCCCAGCCGTGTGCACTCATATAGAGTTGCCAATCGTTTTTATTTTGCGGATAGCCGCTTACGGTGTACTTGGAAAACACTTCTTTGTTCCAGCTGCTGCTCATTTTTTCGGGCCACAATGGAATCGCTGGGTTGAAATTAAGCACCTTGCCCCAGTGTGGATCGCGCACAGCCATGCCATGAGGACTTTGGATTTCACTAGGCAATATTGAACCACTCTCATCGGCGCGGCTGACCGTGATGGTTTTACCAACACTGCTAATTGTTTCCACTACGATGCCACGCGTTTGACCACTAAAGAAATCTCGCTCGATGTATCGCCACTCTTGACCAATTTGGGGCGAACGCACTGTTGGCATGGGCATGGGGGCTGCCACCGGAATGCCTTCATCGCGTGAAATCGGAATGCCACACCCCATCGGCGCTATGGCCGAAGCAGCTATAAATAGTCTGCGGGTTGATTGCATATCTATATTCCTTTCAGTTGGATTTATGCCAATGTAACGCTACCCTAAGGACACCTTTCTTGACTAAAATTCAACAAAATCAATTACTTAGTTTTCGAGTGGGTCACCTTATTGCGAGCCATTGACCTATTTCGATGCCGCAATCCTAACATTGTAACAGCCTAATTCTGATAAAAATCAATGCCTTAGCCTAATTGCGTCGCATATAAATTGTTGCAAAAGCTCGTCTGAAAACCCAGTTATTCAGGGTGTTTGGATTGTTCGACTCCATTGACATCCGGATATGAAATAGTGCCCTAGTTAAGGCATTTAGCTGAGTTAATGCAAGGTGTTGAGCTCTTCTATTCACTGTAGGGCTAATATAAATAATGTCGGCTTTATGTTCTTATAAGATTATGATTTGTTGCTACTTAAGTTGAGATTCCCATGTCATTGAAATTAAAAAAATCTGCCCTTGCCCTTGCGATGACTGCTGGCGCATTAATGTCAGCTAATACCCTAGCTCAAAAAGCACCCAATGTTTTAATTCTCTGGGGCGACGACATTGGTCAGTTCAACATCAGCGCGTATAACCACGGCATGATGGGCTACAAAACACCCAACATCGATAGCATTGCAAAGCAAGGGGCCCTATTTACCGACTGGTACGGCCAACAAAGCAGTACTGCTGGACGCGCTGCATTCATCACCGGCCAATCTCCCATTCGAACTGGCCTAACGAAGGTTGGTTTACCTGGCACACCGGAAGGTATGCGCAAGGAGGACCCGACCTTAGCTACCCTTTTAAAAGCGCGTGGATATAAAACCGGTCAGTTTGGCAAAAACCATTTGGGTGATCGCGATGACATGCTGCCAACCGCCCATGGCTTTGATGAGTTTTTTGGCAATCTCTACCACCTTAATGCAGAAGAAGAACCCGAGAATGTGGATTACCCAAAGAATCCCGAGTTCAAAAAGAAATTTGGTCCTCGGGGTGTAATACACAGTTTTGCGAACGGCAAGATCAATGACACTGGGCCCCTTACCCGTAAACGCATGGAAACCATTGACGATGAGGTCATGGTCAAAACGCTCGACTTTATGGAGCGCGCCAAAAAAGAAGACAAGCCTTTCTTTATTTGGTGGAACTCGACTCGCATGCATATCTTTACTCACCTCAAAGAAGCGTCTCGAGGTAAGACAGGCCTTGGGGTCTATGCCGATGGTATGGTTGAGCATGACGGGCATGTTGGCACCCTGCTCGCTAAACTCAAAGAGCTCGGCCTTGATGAAAACACCATCATCATGTACTCCACCGATAACGGTGCCGAAACATTCACCTGGCCTGATGGCGGCACCACCATGTTCCGCGGCGAGAAAAATACCAACTGGGAAGGCGGTTACCGCGTACCTGCCATGATCAAATGGCCGGGAGTCATAAAGCCTGGCACCGTAATCAATGACATTGCAGCCCACGAAGATATGGTTCCGACTCTGCTATCGGCAGCCGGTGACAAAACAGTAAAGCAAGACCTTTTGAAGGGTCGCAAAATCGGCAACCGATCGTATAAGGTGCATTTGGATGGCTACGATCTACTGCCCTCCTTTAAAGGCGAAACTAAAGTCTGGCCACGTAAAGAATTTATTTACTGGACGGATGATGGCAGCGTTGCCGCATTGCGCTATGACAACTGGAAACTCACCTTCATGAAGCAAGAGGCAGAGGGCCTAGAGGTATGGCAAAAGCCATTCACTGTATTGCGTGCCCCCGCCCTAACCAACCTTCGCATGGATCCGTTTGAGCGTGCCCAGCAAGAACACGCCATGGGCTACCAGCGTTGGTACCTGGATCGCATGTTCATGATTGCTCCAGCAGGTGCGTATGTTGGTAAATGGCTGCAAAGCTTTAAAGACTTTCCACCGCGCCAAAAACCAGGGAGCTTTAATTTGGATCGGGTCATGGAGTCAGTCACTCAATCACAAAGTAAATAATCTATTCATTCGATCCAAAAAGAATCTGCTACCCTTTTGGCTAGCAGATTTTTTTATTCCAACTCCTCATTTAGTATAGTCGCTGCACGATGAAACTATTTTTCCTAAGCCTGCTTTTTATTTTCTCGGGCAACACCTTTGCTCAAGATCCGCTGCCGGCCTGGAATGATGGTCCCAGCAAAAAAGCCATCATTCGTTTTGTGCAAGAAACGACCCGAGCTGGCTCTAGCCAATTTATTTCAAAAGAAGAGCGCATTGCGGTGTTTGATAACGATGGCACGCTGTGGAGTGAGCAGCCCATTTATGTCCAGCTTGCCTTTGCGATCGACCGAATCAAAACACTGGCTCCACAAAACCCCCAGTGGAAAACGCAGCAGCCATTTAAAGCCGTATTAGAAAATGATATTCAAACGGTTAAGGCTAGTGGGCATAAAGGACTATTTGAGCTGATTGCAGAAACGCATGCCGGCATGAGTACCGAAGCATTTCAGGTCATCGTCAGTGAGTGGCTTAAGACTGCACGCCACCCGGTTACCAATCGACCCTATACCGAGATGGTTTATCAGCCTATGCTCGAACTATTAGCTTATCTCAAATCCAATGGCTACACTAATTACATCGTATCAGGTGGTGGTACCGAGTTTATGCGGCCATGGACCCAGAAGGCGTATGGCATTCCACCGGAACGTATTATTGGTAGCGCCATCAAATCCAAATTCGTTGAAGTGAACGGCCAATACCGCATTATTGGCTTGCCAGAGCTGGAGTGGATTAATGATGGCTCCAATAAACCCCTCGCCATTCAACATCAGATTGGTAGACGCCCTGTGATTGCCTTTGGTAATTCCGATGGCGATCAAGACATGCTCTTGTGGACTACTGGGGCCCCAGGGCCACGCTTGGCCGGAATTATTCACCACACCGATGGCGCAAGGGAAGTGGCCTACGATCGCCAATCGGCCATTGGCAAACTCAACACTGCGCTGGATCTAGCACCAAAGAATAATTGGCTCGTAGTGGATATGAAAAAAGACTGGCGTAGTATTTTTCCAGCGATACGACCCAAGTAACATCAGTAAATCCGAAAGCCGCCTACTTTGGTAGATGCCCTAAATGCTTCAAGATGCGAATCACATCGGGTCCGATGTGCTCGTAGAAGCGATATAAGCCCGAGCACAAGTAATTTAATTGCGTCTCGCCATCCCTCGTTTTGATGAGGCGATTTTTAGGGCACTCACCCCAGCAAAGCTGCAGGTAATCGCACTCACGGCATTGCTGGGGTAAGGTATCGCGTTTATCCATACCAAACTTTTCTTGCACGACAGAAAAGGCCATATCCCCTAAGTGCGTCTCTGCAATATTACCAAGGCGGTATTCTGGATAGACAAAGTGATCGCATGAGTAGACTTCACCGTCGTGCTCCACTGCTAAACCCTTGCCGCAGAATTCAGCCTGGGTACATGTTTGTGCAGGAAGTCCTGCTGCTTGGGCAATGGCAGTTTCAAATAAATTAACATGAATGCGACCAAAGTCTTTTTTCAGCCATTCATCCCAGACAACCGACAAAAATCGTCCATAGTCATCGGGATCCACTGACCAGTCAGTCACAACAGAAAGCGGGTGACCTGGCTTGGCACGCTCCGAGTCTTGCACTGGCGCCGATGAAAAGTCCATCTTGCCTGGAGCACTTTGCTTAAAAGTGCGCGGCTCTACCGCTGGATTAAATTGAATCCGCCAGGTACCGAGCTCTTCGGTCAAAAAGCGGTAAACCGCTTCGGGCTGTTTGGCGTTTTGGCGATTCACAACACATAAAGCAGCAAATGGCACTTCCGCCTTAGCTAGCTTTTTAGCGGCGCTTAGAACGTAGTCAAAGGTAGGCTTGCCGTTTCGGGTCTTGCGGTAATAGTCGTGCAATTCACGAGGTCCATCAATTGACAAGCCCACATGAAAGCCGTGCTTTTTTAAAAACGCAACCCATTCATCGTCAAGCGCAATGCCATTGGTTTGCAGATCATTCTCAATCCGCTGCCCTGGCTTGGCATACTTTGCCTGCAGCTCCACGACCCGCTCGTAAAAAGGCAAGCCCATTAAAGTAGGTTCCCCACCCTGCCATGAGAAGACTACTTGCTCACCGGTTTGCGCTTCTATGTACTGCCGAATGTGTTGCTCCAGTTGCGAATCACTCATCCGCGCATGCTCATCGTGTTTCAGTAAGTCAGTCTTGTGCAAATAAAAACAGTAGTCGCAATCGATATTGCATTCAGCGCCTGAAGGCTTATTCATCGCATGAAAGCGATAGTGTCGATCCGCCGGTAATGCAGGGAGGTTTAGCTTTGGCTCCAGCACCTAGTCACCCAAAACGAGCTATTCCCACTCGATCGTCGAGGGGGGTTTACCGCTGATATCAAAGACCACACGGTTGATGCCGCGCACTTCATTGATGATGCGATTCGATACCTTGCCAAGTAACTCATGAGGCAGGTGAGCCCAGTGGGCCGTCATAAAGTCATGGGTTTGCACCGCGCGCAAGGCAACCACGTATTCATAGGTGCGGCCATCACCCATGACGCCAACCGACTTCACGGGCAAGAAAACAGCAAATGCTTGGCTAGTAAGGTCGTACCATGATTGCCCACTCGCTTCATCGATCGTATTGCGTAGCTCTTCAATAAAAATCGCATCGGCACGGCGCAGTAAATCAGCAAACTCTTGCTTTACTTCACCCAAGATTCGTACACCCAAGCCTGGGCCTGGGAAAGGATGGCGATAAACCATTTCACGGGGCAATCCGAGGGCAACGCCCAACTCACGCACTTCGTCTTTAAACAGCTCACGTAAGGGCTCAAGCAATTGCAAATGCATATCGTCTGGCAGGCCGCCAACATTATGGTGGCTCTTAATCGTATGCGCGCCCTTTTTGCCTTTGCCAGCTGACTCAATTACATCGGGATAGATTGTTCCTTGGGCAAGCCACTTGGCATTCTGAATTTTGGCCGACTCGGTTTGAAAGACCTCCACAAACTCTTTACCAATAATTTTGCGTTTGGCTTCAGGTTCACTCACACCAGCCAACTTCGACATGAAGTCGCGTTCAGCATCGACCCGAATGACTTTAACCCCGAGATTGCGGGCAAACATCTCCATCACCATGGCACCTTCATTGAGGCGTAAGAGGCCGTGATCCACAAATACGCAAGTGAGTTGCTTACCAATCGCACGGTGGATTAATGCAGCAGCTACGCTGGAATCCACACCGCCCGATAAACCTAAGATCACTTCATCGCTGCCGACCTGCTCCTGAATGCGCGCTACGGCTTCGCTAATGTAATCGCCCATCACCCAGTCGCCACGGCAAGCACAGATGGTGCGTACAAAGCGATCTAAGATGGCAGACCCTTGCAGGGTATGGGTTACTTCTGGATGAAATTGGAAGGCGTAGAAATGCCGCTTCTCATCCGCCATGCCTGCAATGGGGCAAGACTCGGTGGATGCCATGAGTTTGAAGCCATCGGGCAAGGTCGTCACCGAATCGCCGTGACTCATCCACACCTTGAGGATGCCGTGGCCTTGGGATGTCGCAAAATCCTGAATGCCTTTGAGTAATTCGGTATGGCCATGGGCACGCACTTCCGCATAGCCAAATTCACGGGCCTTACCCAGTGCCTCAGCCGAAGCAACGGCGCCGCCCAACTGGGTTGCCATGGTTTGCATACCATAGCAAATACCAAGAACGGGAACGCCTAACTCAAAAACGATCTGCGGGGCTCGTGGGCTCTCGCCTTGTGTTACTGAATTGGGGCCGCCAGAAAGAATAATGCCTTTACCACCCTCTTCTTGAATAAAACGGCGTATGAAATCAGGATCGCAATCGTAGGGGTGGATCTCCGAATACACCTTTGCTTCGCGTACGCGCCGTGCAATCAGCTGCGTGACTTGCGAGCCAAAATCCAGAATCAGAATCTTATCGTGCATCAGGTAATCCCCACATCAATCAATGTGGTAGTTGGGCGCTTCCTTGGTGATCTTCACATCGTGGACGTGCGATTCACGCACACCCGCTGAGGTGATTTCCACAAAATTTGCCTTCTCATGCAATTCAGCAATGGATCTGCAGCCACAGTAGCCCATCGACGAGCGTATACCACCCATCAACTGATGCAAGATGGTAAGCACGCTGCCTTTATAAGGCACCTGCCCCTCAATGCCTTCGGGCACTAATTTTTCAGCATTCGCAGCACTAATGTCTTCCTGAAAGTAGCGGTCTGCAGCGCCATCGGTCATAGCGCCGAGTGAGCCCATGCCGCGATAACTTTTATAGGATCGGCCTTGGTACAAAAATACGTCACCAGGCGCCTCTTCGGTACCGGCAAACATACCGCCCATCATTACGGAGTGCGCACCAGCGGCCAGGGCTTTTGCCACGTCACCCGAATAACGAACACCGCCATCGGCAATCAGCGGAACACCACTGCCTTTTAATGCTTTGGCCACATTCACAATCGCTGTTATCTGTGGTACACCAACGCCAGCCACTATCCGTGTAGTGCAGATCGAGCCTGGGCCAATGCCCACTTTCACGCCATCAGCACCATACTCTACTAGGGCCAGTGCAGCGTCACCCGTAGCAATATTGCCGCCAATGACTTGTACTTGGGGATAGTTTTTCTTTGTCCAGCGTACGCGATCGAGTACACCCTGACTGTGTCCGTGCGCGGTATCCACCACAATCACATCGACTCCGGCTTTGACCAGCAACTCAATGCGCTCATCGTTATCGGCGCCGACGCCCACTGCAGCACCGACGCGCAACTTACCCTCACTGTCTTTGCAGGCATTCGGATGTTCCGTTGCTTTGAGGATGTCTTTAACCGTAATTAAGCCGCGCAATTCAAAGGCATCATTGACAACCAAGACACGTTCAAGGCGATGCTTACTCATGAGGCGTTTTGCCTCTTCCAGAGTACACCCTTCTTTAACTGTAATAAGACGTTCACGCGGCGTCATCTTGACTTTGACCGGGGCATCTAAATCTTCTTCAAAGCGTAAGTCGCGATTGGTAATAATGCCAATCACCGTTTTGCCCTGCAGTACTGGAAAACCAGAAAAGCCATGCTCTTTTGAAAGACTCATCACCTGACGAACCGTGACATCAGGCCCGATCGTAATCGGATCACGAAGTACACCCGATTCATAGCGCTTTACTTTAGCGACTTCACGCGCTTGTTCAGTTGGCTTGAGGTTTTTATGGATGATTCCAATGCCGCCTTCGCTGGCCATGGCAATCGCCAAGCGGCCTTCCGTTACGGTATCCATGGCTGCAGACACCAATGGGGTATTAATCGAAATATCCCGAGTCAGTTTGGATGCCAAGCTGGCATCCCGCGGGAGGACCGACGAATACGCCGGAACGAGAAGCACGTCATCAAAAGTGAGCGCTTTTTGGATGAGTCGCATACAAAACCCCTAGTCGCAAAAACCGATTATAGCCTCCTGGCTTTGCGTTTCGCCGCGACGGCCTTCAGGTGGGCATCCCGATTTTGATTGGCCCGTTTCCGGCGGACCGTCTTGGGGTCGATTTGCAAGGGGGCATAGAGCTCTAGCCGGTCTCCGTCATAAATCGGGCTGTCCCACTCTTTGCGCTTGCCAAAGACCCCATAAGCCCCTTTTCGGGTCCATTGTGGATCGTCTGGACCGCTCGCTAGACCAGCCTGAATCAAAGCATCGCCGACTACTGGCTGCTCTCCCGCCATCATTGATAAGGTCAAGGATCTGAGCAGTGGCTGCTCGCCGCGCGCATCACAGATGAGTAACTCCATTACGGGGTTTCCTCGGCTCGTTTAACAAAACAGTCCACAAAGGTGCCCGCAATGTAACTGAACACAGGGCCAATCACCTTATCTAAAAGCGTGCTTTTGAACTCCCAATGCAGCTTAAAGTCAATTTTGCAGGCATCCTCACGCAAGGGAATGAATAGCCATTGACCTGAAAAATGCTTAAATGGCCCATCTACAAAGGTCATGTCGATTTGAGTGGGTCTGGTATTGGTATTACGCGTCTGAAAAAACTGCTCAATGCCCTTAAATTTGATCTTAATCTTGGCATCCAAGGTAGTTTCGGTTTGCTCGAAAATTTCCACCCCGCCGCACCACGGCAGAAACTCGGGGTAGCGGGCGACGTCCGTCACCAAGTTGTACATGCGTTCAGCCGATTGGCCAATTAAAACGGTCTTGTGGACGTCTGCCATAATCCAGTTCGTGGAGCAAATTAATCAATGAGTATCGTCGATAATAAAAAAGCCTTCTTTGATTATTTTATCGAGGAACGGTTTGAGGCGGGCATCGTGCTGCAGGGCTGGGAAGTGAAAGCCATTCGTGCCGGCCGCGCCCAAATTAAAGAAGCGTATGTTGTCATTCGCAGCGCGGAACTGTACCTCATCGGGGCCCACATCACCCCGCTGATGACAGCGTCAACCCACGTGATCACAGACCCCACCCGTACCCGCAAGCTGTTACTAAATGCCGTTGAGATCCGTAAATTGATCGGCAAAGTAGAGCAAAAAGGCTTCACCTTGGTACCATTAAACCTGCATTTTTCCAAAGGCAACGTCAAATGCGAGATTGGCCTAGCTAGAGGCAAAAAGCAGCACGACAAGCGTGCCACCACCAAAGAGCGGGAGTGGGAGATTCAAAAAGCGCGGATCGCACGGGGTGATCTCCAGTAAGCACTAAATTGGTGCATACGGCTCTGCCCCTGGATTTAACCTAACTCAAATCGGACTTGGCCAACATCTCCCAAGTAGCAACAACGCTATCGGGATTGAGGGAAATCGAGGTAATGCCTTTCTTGACCAACCAACGCGCAAAGTCGGGGTGATCCGATGGGCCTTGGCCGCAAATACCAACGTACTTATTTTGCTTTAAGCAGGCATCAATTGAACGTTCAATCATGAACAGTACTGCTGGATCGCGCTCATCAAAATCAATCGCCAGCAGCTCCATCCCAGAGTCCCGATCCAATCCCAAGGTAAGCTGGGTCATGTCGTTCGAGCCAATCGAAAAGCCATCAAAGTATTCTAAAAACTGATCGGCCAAGATCGCATTCGATGGAATCTCGCACATCATGATCAGGCGTAGGCCGTTCTCGCCCCGCTTGAGGCCAAACTTCGCCATCATGTCAATCACACGTTCTGCTTGCTTGATGGTACGCACAAAAGGCACCATGATCTCGATGTTGGTTAGACCCATGTCTTCGCGTACCCGCTTCATCGCCGCACACTCAAGCGCAAAAGCTTCACCAAAATCGGCTGACACATAACGGGAGGCGCCGCGGAAACCCAGCATCGGATTCTCTTCATCCGGCTCATAACGTGAACCACCAATCAGTTTTTTATACTCGTTTGACTTGAAGTCCGATAAACGCACAATCACTGGCTTTGGATAAAATGCTGCACCAATGGTAGCAACGCCTTCAACTAATTTATCCTCATAGAAAGCGCGGGGACTCGCATACCCACGAGCCACGCTCTCAACCGCGCGCTTTAGGTCCGGATCAATATTGGGATATTCCAATACCGCACGCGGATGAAGCCCAATGTAGTTGTTGATGATGAACTCCAGGCGCGCCAAACCAACACCTTTGTTCGGGAGTTGGCAAAAGTCAAATGCCAACTGCGGGTTACCGATATTCATGGTGATCTTAACCGGAATTTCAGGTAAGACACCGCGCGATACTTCCGTGACTTCGGTTTCAATCAAGCCATCGTAAATATTGCCTTCATCGCCCTCAGAGCACGATACAGTAACCATCATGCCGTCTTGCAATTTGTCGGTCGCATCACCACAACCCACCACAGCAGGAACGCCAAGCTCGCGTGCAATGATGGCGGCGTGGCAGGTACGACCACCGCGATTGGTAACGATGGCTGAGGCCCGCTTCATCACTGGCTCCCAATTGGGATCAGTCATGTCTGCTACCAGCACGTCACCTGGCTGCACCCGATCCATCTCACTGGGATCACGAATGATACGCACAGGACCGGCGCCAATCTTCTGACCAATGGCACGGCCTTTCACTAAAACGGTGGAGTTGCCTTTGAGTTTGTAACGCATCTCGACCTGCCCTGCCGCTTGACTCTTTACGGTTTCAGGGCGGGCCTGGAGAATATAGATGCGGCCATCCTTGCCGTCTTTACCCCACTCGATGTCCATTGGACGACCGTAGTGTTTTTCGATAATCACAGCAAACTTCGCTAATTCCGTAATGTCTGCATCCTCCAAGGAAAACCGATTGCGCATTTCTGGAGCAACATCCACCGTGACCACTCGCTCTGCAGAACCCGCAGGCGCAAACTGCATCTGAATTAGTTTAGAGCCCAGCGAACGGCGAATGATGGCTTTTTTACCTTGAGCTAAGGTTGTCTTAAAGACATAAAACTCATCTGGGTTGACGGCGCCCTGAACGACTGTTTCGCCCAAACCATAGCTTGAGGTAATAAAGACTACGTCTTCAAAGCCGGATTCCGTATCCAGGGTAAACATGACGCCCGCAGCACCCAAATCGGAACGCACCATGCGCTGAATACCCGCAGAAAGGGCAACCTCGGCATGGGCAAAACCTTTGTGCACCCGATAGGAAATCGCCCGATCGTTGTACAGCGAAGCAAACACTTCCCGAATGGTTTTCAGGACATCGCTTATGCCCTCTACATTCAAAAATGTCTCTTGTTGACCGGCAAACGAGGCATCGGGTAAATCTTCTGCGGTTGCAGAAGAGCGTACAGCAAATGAGCCTTTACCCGAATCATCCAACTGGGCAAATGCAGTCCGAATTTCTTGTTCTAGACGGGGTTGCAGGGGCGCACTTTCAATCCAACCACGAATCTCTGCTCCAGCCTCAGCCAAAGCGCGCACATCGTCAATGTTTAAATTGACTAAACGCTGCTGAATGCGCTCGGTGAGGGTGTTGTGCGCTAAAAAGTCCCGAAATGCCAAGGAAGTAGTGGCAAAACCGGTGGGCACACGCACTCCAGCGGAGGCAAGCTGGGAAATCATTTCGCCGAGGGAGGCGTTTTTACCACCCACCGATTCAACATCGGTCATGCGGAGTTCTTCAAAAGGTAAAACGTAAGCGTCTTGGTGTTTTGGGTTGGACATAAATACTCTCTAAAGATAAGGAAACCGGTGCTGCAGCCGACTAAATACGGCATACTTATAGCAGACTATTGTAGTGCTAGCCCCTCCATTTCCCCGCAAAAAACCATGTCCAACATCACCCGTATTGTGTTTATTGTCTCCGACGGTACCGGAATCACTGCTGAGAACTTCAGCCAATCGATTTTGGCGCAATTTGAGCTCACTTTTAAGCTGATCCGCATTCCGTTTACGGATAGCGTAGATAAAGCAGTTGCGGCGGTAGAGGCAATCAATGCGGCTTTCCAGCGCGATCAAGTTGAGCCGATTGTTTTCACGACCCTCGTCAATGTCGAGCTTAACGGCATTGTTTCCAAAGCCCAAGGCTTGGTACTGGATATGTTTCAGACCTTCGTTGCGCCTTTGGAGCAAGCCCTTGGTCTGAAATCGACCCATGCCATGAATCGCTTGCACCACAATGCCGATACCGCAGCCTATAAAAATCGCATTGAAGCCATCAACTATTCACTGGCGCACGACGATGGTCAGTCTAACCAAAACTTGGCAGATGCCGATGTCATTTTGGTTGGAGTGTCACGCGTAGGCAAAACGCCAACTAGCCTCTACCTCGCCATGCAATACGGGCTAAAGGCAGCCAACTACCCCCTAATCCCAGAAGATTTTGAGCGCGGTCAGCTACCGAAAGATCTAATTGCGCGCCGATCTAAGATTTTTGGCCTGATGATTGATCCGGAGCGACTCTCTGAGATCCGCAATGAGCGTCGCCCAGGTAGCAACTATGCCAAATTGGAAAACTGCCGCTATGAAATCAATGAAGCAACTGCTATGATGCGACGCGAATCGATACCCTGGGTATTAACAACCAGTAAGTCGATTGAAGAAATTGCGACAACGGTATTGCAAACCATTCGGTCTGATAAAACCATCTTAGGTTAGCTCTTCTGTTCTTATTTTTTTAACGAGCACGCCGAACGCGCAAAGTTTCAAATAAACACACTGCTGCTGCTGTGGCTACATTAAGTGATTCGACCCGCGAATCCATCGGAATCGATACGGCTTTGCCGTGCATCAAAAAGTCGTGGCTCAAGCCCTGCCCCTCACTACCAAAAACCCAAGCAACCGGCTGGCGCAGTTGGTGTTCTGAGGCGTACAGTGACGCTTCACCATGCGCACTAGCCAGAATAAACGGCACGGTAATTGATTCGATGGCTTGCTCAGTCGACCAGCCCTCATGCAAGCGCAACACACGGTGCGCCCCCATACCTGCTCGGAGAACTTTGCTAGACCATGCATGCGCGCAACCGCTGATGGCCACCACATCCGTAAATCCCACTGCAGCTGCAGTTCTCAAAATTGCACCTACATTACCTGCATCCTGAATGCGGTCGAGCACCACCACATCGCCGCTCAGGGCTTTTTGTTTACCAAGATCAGGCTGAAAAGAGGATGCGGGCAAAGAGAGTAAGCCCGCGATCTGCGGTGCATTCGCAAGCTCACTCAGCTCGCCCCATAAACTGGCATCTAAGTAAATGACGCGCGTATCCGGACTGGCAGCGCAATGCTGACGAATAAAGGCATCAATCTCTGGGTTCGCTACGCCCACTTCCGATGTGATCAACATGCTAAGAGCGGGATCGGATACCCAAGCCTGCACGATGTGAATGCCCTCCAATAAAACCCGGCCCGCACTCAAGCGCGCCTTTTGGCCTTTGGAGCCCGTTGCTTGGAGCGCTCGCAATTCCTTAAACAAGGGATTCTCACGCGAGGAGATAAAGTCGGTCATATCTTAGCCTGCTCTAGAACCACCCTTACCGGAGAAAAGCTTCGACGATGCTCTGGGCAAGCACCAAACTGCCTTAGTGCAACTAAGTGGACTGGGGTCGGATAGCCCATGTGCTGCAAAAAGCCATACTGAGGGTAACGACCATGTAAGTCTTGCATCTGCCGATCACGCGTGACCTTAGCCATAATCGAAGCCGCAGAAATGGCTGGCTCTTTACTATCGCCCTTCACAATCGCTTCTGCCGGAATAGGCAATGCGGGACAGCGGTTACCGTCAATCAAGGCTTTATCAGGCCAGCGCCCTAAGCGTATGCAAAGATCATCGATTGCCCTTTGCATAGCCAGCATGGTGGCCTGCAAAATATTAATCTGATCAATTTCGAGTGGACTGGCTTCACCCACACCCCAGGCCTTTGCTTTGAGAACTATTTCTGCGTACAAGGCATCTCGCCGCGCAGGCGTTAAGCGCTTTGAGTCTTTGAGTCCTGCGATCGGATTGAGTGGATCAAGCACTACCGCACCAGCAACTACCGCGCCAACCAAGGGGCCACGGCCAGCCTCATCCACCCCACAGACCCAAAAGGACTCACTCATCTGCGTGATGGGCGCTGCTGACGCGCTTCAGTGATAGTTTGCGTTAATGCTTGAGCTACCAACAGTCCAGTTGGCCTTCGCAAAGTCTCGTGCATTGTAGAAAAGCGCTCTTGTAAACCTAATACCTCAGCGGGCGAATCAAGCCAGTGCAAAACGGCTTTGGCTAGATTCTCAGCAGTAGCACTGTCTTGCAATAGTTCAGGCACAACAAATTCACCCGCCAGAATGTTAGGCAAGCCAACATAGGGTAAGTAAGCTTGGCGTTTCATGATCTGGGCAGTGAGCCAGGGCACCTTATAAGAAATCACCATGGGCTTTTTCCATAGCGCTGCTTGCAAGGTTGCGGTGCCACTGGCAATCAGCACCACATCGGCAGCTTCTAAGATCGTATCGGCATTGCCATCAATCAGGTGAATCTGAATATCAGGATATTGCATACGCGTGCGTACTGCTAAATTTTCCAAGGCGGGTCGCAGGCGCGGTGTTGCAACGGGGATTGCAAATTGGAGGACTTGGCCTTGGAGACGATTAGCAATCAAAGCCATGGCCTCAAAAAATACCGGCGCAATAAATTCAATTTCAGAACCGCGGCTACCGGGCAAAACAGCAATCACAAGCCCATCAAAATCAGCTCGCTCTAATCCAGCACTTTTTATCTCAGGAAACGAACTTAATCGATCGCGCGCGCCCTTCACGTCTAACTCAATTGGGATAGTGCTCGCTAAGGGATGCCCAACGTAGCTGGCCGTAATACCGGCACGCGCATAGATCTCGGTTTCAAATGGAAAGATACAGAGCATGCGATCAACCGCTTGCTTGATTTTTGTAATCCTACCACCACGCCAAGCCCAAATCGATGGCGAAACAAAATGCACCGTCGGAATACCAGCTGCCCGCAGCTTAAGCTCAACACCTAAATTAAAGTCGGGTGCATCGATTCCTAAATAAACATCAGGACGATCGAGTTGAATTAAGGTATTCAGGAGCTCTTTTCGCAGGCGTAAAATCGCAGGCAACTGGGTTATCGCCTCAACATAGCCGCGCACACTGAGCGTCTCCATCGGCCAGCGCGAATCAAATCCCTCCGCCTGCATCAGGGGGCCACCCACACCATAGGCAGATAGACCAGCCATTTCGGGTATTTGATTTAGCGCATGCAATACGGGCGCAGCCAATAAATCGCCCGAAGGCTCGCCGGCAACGCAGGCTAACTTAGGCAATGCATTCCTAACGAATAATGCCGCGCGTTGAGGCGGCTATAAAGTCATGAAACTCAGTCAATTTTTGGGCTGTAGGCAGATCGCTACTGCTCTCCTGAACCATTTTCTGAATGGCCACCTTAGCCTCTTCAAAACTCAGGCCATCCTTATAAAGCACTTTGTATGCTTGCCGCAGCGCTGTAATGGTTTCCGGTGAAAAACCACGGCGCTTGAGGCCTTCGACATTAATGCCGTGGGGTGATGCTTTGTCGCCTGCGGCAATTACAAAGGGAGGAATATCTTGCACTAAAGCAGAGGCGCCGCCGAGCATCGCATGCTGACCGATGCGAACAAATTGATGGACGCCCGACATGCCGCCCATAATGGCCCAATCATGAACCTGCACATGCCCAGCAATTTGGGCATTGCTCGAAAAAATGGTGTTATTGCCAATTTTGCAATCATGGGCAATGTGCACGTAGGCCATGATCCAATTGTCGTTACCGAGTCGGGTAATGCCATCGTCTTGCGCCGTACCCGTATGTATGGTGGTGAACTCCCGAATGGTATTGCGATCGCCAATCTGCAAACGCGTGGGTTCACCGCGGTATTTCATGTCTTGCGGGGCACCGCCAATCGCAGCAAAATGGGCAATCATATTATTGCTACCCAGAGTGGTATGACCTTCGATGACGGTGTGCGAGCCTATTTTGCTACCCGCTCCAATTTGAACGTGCGGACCAATCACGGAATAAGGCCCCACTTCCACATCACTGGCTAATTGAGCCTTACTATCAATAATTGCGCTTGCATGGATCCGGCTCATTAGACACCCTTTGTCCGTACAGCACAGGTAATGTTTGCCTCAGCTGCTAGTTCATCATTTACGGTTGCTTTGACTTGAAACTTATAGATGCCGGCTTTTTCGCGCTCGAGGATGGCCGTCATAATGAGTTGATCGCCAGGCAATACAGGCTTTTTAAAGCGCGCGCCATCAATACCAGCAAAGTAATACACCGCACTTTCTGCCTTCGCCTCTGAAAAGGTCAGCAGTGCTGCCGTTTGGGCTAAGGCCTCAATAATCAATACGCCCGGCATCACCGGAAAATCCGGAAAGTGCCCCTGAAAGAAAGGCTCATTCATCGTCACATTTTTTAAGGCTTTGATACTTACGCGCGGCGTTAGTTCTAAAACGCGATCGACCAATAAAAAGGGGTAGCGATGCGGTAGTAGTTTGAGAATTTGATTAATATCGATGGAAATAGCGTTGCTCATGAATGCAATCCAATAAAAATGGCTGGGTAGAGGTATTTATACATCGGCAGGCAAATTAACCTACTCCGATTGGGACTTGGTTTTTTCTAAAAGGCGTAAGCGTTGGCGTATTTTATCTAGACCACGCGCGATGGCGGAGTTTTTCTCCCAGGCGGCATGGGGCATCGATGGGTAAACGCCGGTAAAGTGCTGCCCTGGCTCGGTAATCGAGCGAATAATAGAGGTACCCCCCGAAACGGTGGTACGGTCGGCAATGGTCAAATGACCAGCAAAGTTAGCAAAGCCCCCTATTACACAATAGTTACCAATCTTGGTGCTTCCAGAGATGCCCGCACAACCTGCAATGACGGTACATAAGCCGATGACTGCGTTATGGCCAATTTGGACTTGATTGTCGATCTTGCAACCGGAGCCAATCACGGTATCACTCATGGCACCCCGGTCAATCGTGGTGGATGCCCCAATTTCCACATCATCCCCTATTAGGACGCGACCTGTCTGCGGAATCTTGACCCATTCGCCACCACTGGCATGAAAGTCGGGCGCAAAGCCAAAGCCGTCCGCACCAATCACCGCTCCGCTATGAATAATGCAACGCTGTCCGATTTCGCAATCGGCATAAATCGATACTGATGGGTAAACAAGGCTGTCATCACCAATACGCACACCGGCGGCCACCGTTGTATTAGCCATGATCGAGACGCGCTCACCCAGCACTACCCCTCTAGCAAGATGCACGAAGGGGCCAATATGGCAGGATGCTGGTACTGTTGCACTCGGATCAATTGCAGCCTGAGGATGCACGCCAGGCTGATGCTGATTTGGCTTTTGCGCTGCAAAATGCTGTGCCATGCGCGCAAATGTAGCGTAGGGGTTGCGTGCCAAAAAGTACACCCGATTGGTATTACGATCGGCAGGCATTGTGGCCTGCAAAAAATCCAAATCAGCCTGACCCACAATGAGAGCTCCGGCAGAGCTATCAACGGCCTGCTGGCGATACAAGGGATTGGATAAAAAGGAGATCTGCTGAGGACCAGCACACTCCAAAGATGCTAAAGAATCGAGGCTGATGGAGCCGTCACCCACCAAGCTGGCTTGAAATTGATTGGCCAGCTCGATGGCAGTGGGCATAACTTACTTCAGGTTATTGAGGGCCTTGATGACATCGTCCGTAATATCGGCACGAGGACTTACGTAAGCCGCTTCTTGAACGATGACGTCAATTTTTCGCTGTTCCGCAATTTGCTTGAGGACCAAGTTTGCTCGTTCCGCAATTTTGGCGCGCTCTTCGAAGGTACGTTGGTTCAAGTCTTCAGTGAACTCGCGTTGCTTACGTTGCAGTTCACGATCTTGGTCGGCTAACTCACGTTGACGACGAATACGCTCTGCCTCTGACATCACTGCCGCATCCCGATCGAGCTTTTCAGCAGACAATTTGATTTTTTGGGCGCTATCACGGAGCTCATTCTGGCGTTTTGTAAATTCATTTTGCAAACGGGTTTGCATCGCTTTTGCCAAGTTAGACTCGTTAAAGACCTTTTCCGAGTTCACCACCGCTATGCGATTACCAACGTCTTGCGCCATGGCTGGGGCAAGCATGCTTGCAGAAATGAGGGTTAGCAAACTGAGCTTGACCCACTGTCTAGAGTATTGATACTTCATAAATCGTTCCTTACACAATTAAAACGCAGTACCTACTTGGAACTGCAAACGCTGAATATTATCCGTTGGCTGGGCATTCACAGGGAAACCATAACTGAACTTAAGCGGACCCAACGGTGATATCCATGATAAACCCAAGCCATAAGAATATCGTAGAACGAGGTTAATGTTCTCACCAAAGGCATTACCGCCGTCCACAAAGGTAAATAAACGCAGGGTTTTGTCGACCCCAGAGCCGGGCACGGGGAAGGTGTACTCCACATTAGTGACGATTTTAGACTGCCCGCCGGTAGGCTGAAAACGGCCGGTAATGGTGTTATAAAACACCGGGCCGAGGGAGCCAGGCGCATAACCCCGCACCGACCCAATACCGCCTACAAAGTAGTTTTTCATGATTGGGAAGGGTTTACTGCCGTAAGCCTCGCCGTAACCAACCTCACCATTAAAGGACAAAATATTACCTTTGGAGAAGGAGTGGTACTTTTGATACTGGCCGAATAGGCGGTAAAAGGTCAAATCGCCAACTGGGGTACCTACTTCCGCAGATAGCTGCTGCAGGGAGCCTTTTGATGGAATTAAGGCGCTGTCGCGACCATCGCGCGCCCACGCTGCCGTCACTGGTACGTTGTAGGTTTGCAAGCGCCCCGGAACTGGGGTGCCAAAATCCTGTACGTATTGTTGATACGGCAATGGCGTATTGGTTGTGGCATAAATCGAGAAAATCTCTACGCCAGTACCAAAGAAAACGCGATCGACTTCGGTATACGGGACGCCAAATTTAATATTGGAACCAACGGTCTTGATCTGGTAGTCGGGGTCGCCGACATAATAAAGTGGCTTAGCTGAGCGGTAGTAAAGGTCGGTATAACGGCTAATGCCATCGTCCGTAAAGTAAGGGTCAAACTGGGATAAGGTCAAGTTTTGATTAATCTTGCCGAGCGAGAAATTCAAACCAATCGCAGTCCCGGTTCCGAAGGCATTCTCTTGATTGATACCCGCAGACAAAATCAATTTTTCGGTTGATGAGAAACCAGCACCAATGTTAATGGCGCCTGTAGGCTTTTCTTTGACTGCAACACCGACATCAACCTGATCAGGCGATCCAGGTACATCAGTAGTAGAAATATCGGTTTCAGTGAAATAACCCAAGCGGCCGATACGCTCTTTAGAAAGACGGATCTTGTCACTATCAAACCAGGAACTCTCAAATTGACGCATCTCACGCCGCACAACTACATCGCGTGTCTTTGCATTACCGGTAATGTTGACCTGGCGAACATATACTCGCCTACCCGGATCTACCACCAAGGTAATATCCACTTCGGCCAAATCACGGCGAATGTCGGGCTGGGGATTAATCGATGCAAAGGCATAGCCATACGAGCCCAAAATCTCTGCGATCGCCTTCGTCGTTTGGGCTAATTTGGCGGATGAAAAGGTGTCGCCTGCTTTGAGGGCTAATAGCTGTTTGAGTTCAGGCTCTTTACCAAGTAACTCACCAGCTAAACGAATGTTCTTGACTGTGAACTTCTTGCCTTCGCTTATGCTGATCGTTAGGAAGATGCCTTTTTTATCGGGCGTGATGGAAACCTGGGTGGAATCAATTACAAATTCGAGGTAGCCGCGGTTCAAATAATAAGAACGAATGGTCTCTAAGTCAGCAGTAAGCTTTTGCTTGGAGTACAGATTATCTTTGCTGTACCACGAGAGCCAACCGCCTGTCTTTAATTGCATCTCACCCAACAGCGTACTTTCGCTAAACACCTTATTGCCAATGAAATTAATCTCTTGGATCTTCGCTACCGGGCCTTCATCCACATTAAAAAAGATCGCCACTTGATTACGCTCAACCGGTGTGACCGTTGCCACCACTTCAGCAGCGTATAGACCCTTGCTGACGTATTGGCGTTTGAGCTCTTGTTCGGCCTTATCAATTAATGCTTTGTCGTAAAAGCGCGCTTCCGCAACGCCAACAGCCCGCAGGGATTTGCGTACTACCTCCTGATCAAATTCTTTCATTCCCGTAAATTCAATGCGGGAAATGGTGGGACGTTCTTCCACGATGACGATCAACACATTGCCTTGCGCCTGTATTTGCACATCACGGAAAAAGCCCGTGGTATACAAGGCTTTTATTGACTCTGCCCCTTTCGCTGGCGTGAAGGTTTCACCCACTTGAATGGGCAGGTAACTAAAGACCGTGCCAGGCTCAACGCGCTGCAAACCCTCAATGCGAATATCCTTCACCACGAAGCTCTCAGCAGCTTGCAATGGCATGGCTAAGCCAGCCAACAAAACAAACGTTGCCTTGATGAACAAACGGAGACTAAATCGAGGAATAAAGTTGAGCAAATTCAAGGTGAAAAATAGCGTTGTAAATCATTAAATAAAGCCAAAAATGTTAACGAAATCAGCAAGATAAAGCTTAGTTTGTGAAGCCATTCTTGCACTGAAATCGGCAGGCGCTTTCCAGATACTAGTTCCCATGCATCATACAGGAGCTGACCCCCATCGAGCATGGGGATTGGAATCAAATTAAGCAGGCCAATGCTAATGCTCATCAAGGCTAAAAAGCCAAAAAAAGCCTGCCAACCGACTTGCGCTGATTTGCCCGCCATATCCGCAATGCTCAAAGGGCCACCCAGCTGATTTAAAGAGGTTTCTCCAGTCACTAGACCCAACATCAACTTAGTTGAAACCGTGGTAATCAGCCAAACCCGCTCACTGGCGTATAGCAAGGCATCTATCGGGCCCAGGTGCAATAGCACCATCTCCTCTGGGGTTGCCATTGCCGGCCGGATACCCAGGGTTGCAAGCGGGTCTTGGTTAGGCTGTATGCGCGGCAAGGCGTCTGCCGGGAACTGGATTGCAGAACGGCCTCCGCTGGGGCTGGTGACCTCTAACACAAAGCCATTTTCCCCAGTAATGGCGTCCAATAACTGCCAGCGCAACTGATTCCAACTGATGACCGGTTCAAATTCAGTAGCAGTGCTCGGAATATCGCGCCAACCGCTTACGCGATCACCCGCAACTAAGCCCATTTTGGCGGCAAGCGATGCCTCGGGTGGGGCCTGCAAACGGGCGGGCAACTGTGGCGCACCGGCAAGGTAAATCACCATCAAAAATACAATGGCCAACATGAAATTAGCCAGCGGTCCGGCGGCAACAATAAACGAACGCTGCCATAGTGGTTTGCGATCAAAGGCATTAGCCTCGTTTACTGCATCAATCGTTTGTTCTGGATCACGGCCGTCGAGTAATTTGACATAGCCGCCTAGCGGAATCGAACCAATCACCCATTCGGTTTTATTTTGACTGGTAAAGCGATATAAGGGCTTACCAAACCCAATCGCAAAGCGCAGCACGCGCACGCCGCACATCCGAGCCGCCGCATAGTGTCCGTATTCATGAAAACCCACCAAAATCCCAATGGTGATAATGAACGTGAAAAAGGTAATCAGTCCTTGCACCCGATGCCTTTATTTATTTACTAGTGAAGAAACAGTTTGGGCAGCTATGCGGCGCGCCTCTGCATCTGCGCCCAGCACAATCGCAATCGAGCTTGCAGCTGCTGACTGCACCATGGACAAGGTTTCTTGAACTACAGTGGCAATCTGCAAATACGGCAATCGCTGATCTAAGAATGCCGCAACCGCGACCTCGTTGGCGGCATTCAGAATCGCCGGCGCAGTACCGCCTGCTTTTGCTGCCTCAAAGGCCAGTGCCAAGCATGGGAAGCGATCGTAATCAGGCTCCGAAAAATTCAAGCTTGCTAGCTGGGCTAAATTCAGTGACGGCACACCCGCATCGATTCGATCGGGCCAAGCCAATCCGTAGGCAATCGGAGTTCGCATATCGGGCTGACCTAATTGTGCGATCACAGAGCCATCGCGATAGCGCACCATCGAATGCACCACGCTCTGCGGATGAATTAATACGCGTATTTGAGAGAGAGGCAGGCCAAACAGCCAATGTGCCTCGATTACTTCCAAACCTTTATTCATCATGGTCGCGGAGTCGACAGAAATCTTACGCCCCATCACCCAATTGGGATGCGCACACGCTTCATCGGGCGTAATGGTTTTAAGTGCATCGAGGCTTTTCTCGCGAAACGGACCGCCTGAAGCAGTAAGCCACAACTCTTCAACACCAAAGTGATCGCGAGCGTTACCATTGGCTATAGAACCGAAGCGATCGGGTAGGCATTGGAAAATCGCGTTGTGCTCACTATCAATGGGTAATAACTCGGCGCCGCCTGCTTTGACTGCACTCATGAATAGATCACCTGACATCACGAGGGCTTCTTTGTTGGCGAGCAATATGCGTTTGCCAGCCCTAGCAGCTGCCAAGGTCGGAGCTAAACCAGCGGCGCCCACAATCGCGGCCATCACGGTATTGCAATCCGATTCGAGCACGGCAGTGAGCAGCGCCTCTGGTCCATGAAGAATCGTAATTTGACCGTCCTTCCCTGCAAGCAATTGTGCCAACCGGTCCGCACCAGCGGCATCCGCTACTACGGCAATGCGGGGATTAAATTCCAAGCACTGCTCTGCCAAGCGCTCGACCTGCTGTCCCGCCGTTAGCGCCACCACCTGAAAGCGGTCGGGGTGCGCGCGTATCACATCTAAGGTGTTGACGCCGATGGAACCGGTCGATCCCAACACCGCGACGCGGCGGTGTAAAGAAGAATTACTAGCATTAGTCATTTCAAGAGCCCGACGAGTAATACCGCAATTGGCATCGTTGGCAGAAGCGCATCAATGCGATCCAGAACACCGCCATGGCCAGGCAGCAAAGCGCTGCTGTCTTTCACGCCCGAGAGCCGCTTTAATTGCGACTCAAACAAATCACCCACAATACTCAGAATCGTTAAGCCCAGCACCATTAAGAACATCGGCAACCAACCCCAGCCTGTGGCAAAAGCACCAAAGATGGTTGCTGTTGGCGGTAAATACAGGGCGCACACGGTTGCAAATAAGCAGCAAAGCACAAGACCACCTAAGGCACCCTCAATGGTTTTGCCTGGGCTTAGCTGGGGGGCAAGGCGGCGGCGGCCAAATGCTTTACCAACAAAATAGGCGCCAATATCAGCAACCCAAACCAAAGCCATTGCTGTGAGTAGCCACAGTAAACCCATTTCCCGCAAGAACACTAAGGCAAACCAGGTGGCTGGTAATAGGATCAATCCCAAGACAGCTAAAAAATACTGCCACTTCGCTAATGCAAGTTGAGTGCCACGCGACATGATGAGTGGCGCCCCAACGATCCAAAAGACCATTGCCAATAAAAGTAGCGCGATATCAACATCCACATTGGAAAAGAAGAGCAAGGCAGCAATCGCAATGAAGCACAGGCCAGCATAGATTAATGCCGCTCGAGTAGCGCCGGGCGAAATTAAGCGACTCCACTCCCATGCTGCTACAAGGATCATGACCAGAAAAAGTGCATTAATGTAGATTGGTGGCAATAAGAACAGCACAGGTAAAAAAACCGCTAGTAATCCAATTGCAGTTATCACCCGGGTTTTCAGCATGGGGTCGCTTAAGCGGAAGCTGAATTGGAAAGCATATCTGAAGCAAGTTGAGCACTGGTTCGACCAAAACGGCGCTCACGCTGACTGAACCAATCAAAAGCAGCTTGTAAATCGGCGGCGGCAAAGTCTGGCCACAGCGTATCGGTGAAGTAAAGCTCAGTGTAGGCCAATTGCCAGAGCAAGAAATTACTCACCCGCTGTTCCCCTCCAGTGCGAATAAATAAATCCGGCTCCGGAGCATAGGCCATGGATAAGTAGGGCTGGAGTAACTCTTCTGATACTGCATCGGCCTGAATGCCTGGATTGGCAAGCAACAAGGCCCGCATCGCTTGCAATACATCCCAGCGACCGCCATAGTTGGCTGCAATCGTCAAGGTCAGGTCTTTGCAGTCAGCGGTCTTTTCTTGAGAAAACACAACCATGTCCTGAATCGACTGATCGAATTGACTGAGATCGCCAATAAAACGCAGCTGAATGCCATTCTCTGCCAAGCGGCCCACTTCGCCCCGCAAGGACTTCAGAAAGAGCTTCATTAAAAAGCCGACTTCCTCGGGCGGGCGACGCCAATTTTCAGAGCTGAAGGCAAACACGGTCAAAAATTCCACACCCTGGCGACGGCATTCTTCGACTACTTTGCGAACGGCACCTAAACCCTCCGAATGGCCTGCAACGCGGGGCATATGGCGCTTACTCGCCCAGCGACCATTGCCATCCATGATGATGGCAACGTGTCGTGGCACTGCCCTTACTTCAGGGACCTCGATTGTTGAGCTAGTGTGTTTAACCATGGGCTTTAATGAGTAGAGATCGTGACAGCACCTACACTGTCATGATTTCCTTTTCTTTATCCACCACGATTTTATCGATATCGATGACTGCTTTATCCGTCATCTTCTGAATTTCATCAGTGGCACGGCGCTCTTCATCTTCTGAAATTTCTTTGTCTTTCGTCAGGCGCTTTAAATGCTCATTGGCATCCCGGCGTAAATTCCGTACCGCAATCTTCGCGTCTTCACCTTCACTTTTAACCAACTTGGTCAGTTCGCGACGACGCTCTTCCGTGAGGGCTGGCATCGGGACTCGAATAACCGTGCCTTGTGATGCGGGATTCAAACCCAAATCAGAATCCCGAATGGCTTTTTCAATCACAGCCACCATGGTTTTTTCAAAGGGCTGAACATTGATCGTGCGCGCATCCGCTAAGCCCAAATTGGCCACTTGCGATAAGGGCGTGGGGTTGCCGTAGTAATCAACCTGAATGTGCTCTAAGATGCCGGGGTTAGCACGGCCCGAACGAATCTTAGCCAAACCGCTCTTCAAGGACTCAAGCGACTTTTGCATCTTTTGATCGGTATTATTTTTAATTTCCACTGCAGACATGCTGTTCTCCTATTAGACGTGCACTAAAGTGCCTTCGGGCTCGCCCTGCACCACACGCAGTAAGGCTCCCGGTTTTAGAATTGAAAAGACCTTGATGGGTAACTTGCGATCGCGGCATAAGGCAAATGCAGTTGCATCCATCACTTGCAGGTTTTGAATAATCGCTTCGTCAAAGGTAATCGAGTCGTAGCGTGTCGCGCTTGCATCTTTATTGGGATCGCTGCTGTAAATGCCATCCACTTTGGTTGCTTTGAGCATGATTTCAACGCCCATCTCGGCGCCACGCAATGCCGCAGCGGTATCGGTGGTAAAGAATGGATTGCCGGTACCGGCAGCAAAAATCACTACCTTGCCTTCGCTCATCGCCCGAATCGCCCTTGGACGAATGTAGGGCTCAACCACTTGATCCATGCGCAAGGCTGATTGAACGCGCGCTTCAACGCCCTTTTGTCGCAAGGCATCTTGCAGTGCCAAGGAATTCATCATCGTAGCCAACATACCCATGTAGTCTGCGGTAGCGCGGTCCATGCCGGCAGCGCCCCCAGCAACGCCGCGGAAAATATTACCGCCGCCAATCACAATCGCCAGCTCGATGCCCAGGCGAACCACTTCGGTGATTTCAGCAACCATAGAGTCAATGGTGACTGGGTTGATGCCAAACGCATCTTCACCCATTAACGCTTCACCAGAAAGTTTAAGGAGGACGCGTTTATATGCTGGCATGGTCGTTTTGCTTGCTTAGGTTATTGATTTATATGTATTTTTTAATGATTGATTCCCATTATAAAGGGCAAAGAAAAGGGCGTAGAAACTTTCGCTTCCACGCCCTCTTGGGGTACCAAACCAGATAAAAACAAGGGGGCAAACCCCATTTGCTTTTAAAGGGCCTTTTTATGCGCTTGCTTTTGCAGCGGCCACCTGGGCAGCCACTTCCGCAGCAAAGTCGTCTTGCCGTTTTTCAATGCCCTCGCCCACGATAAACATCGTAAAGGACTTAATCGTGGTGTTTGCAGCCTTGAGCATTTGCTCCACGGTTTGCTTGTCGTTCTTCACGAAGGGTTGATTGAGCAGTGAAACTTCTTTCAAGTACTTTTGCACCGAGCCCTCAACCATCTTGGCGACGATATCGGCAGGCTTACCGGATTCAGCCGCTTTTTGCTCGGCAATATTACGCTCGGTTGCAATGTTTTCTGCGGGCACATCAGCAGTTGATAGAGCAACTGGCTTCATGGCGGCGATATGCATTGCAACGTCCTTCGCAGCCACTTCATCGCCAGTAAACTCAACCATCACACCAATGCGGGTTCCGTGCAGGTAGGAAACCAACTTGCTGTCGCCAGCAAAACGCTTAAAGCGACGTGGGGTAATGTTTTCGCCAATTCGGCCAATTAACTTGGTGCGAACGGTCTCCACTGTTTCGCCTTCCAGTGGCAATGCAGCTAAGGCAGTTACGTCAGCTGGGTTGCTATTCGCAACCAGCTTGGCGCAATTGTCTGTAAAGGCCAAGAAGTCATCGTTCTTCGACACAAAGTCGGTTTCGCAATTGACTTCAATCAAAGCGCCCGTCGTGCCATTGATAAAGGCAGCTACAACACCTTCAGCAGTAACGCGGGAGGCGGCTTTGCTGGCTTTGCTACCGAGTTTCACCCGCAGAATTTCTTCTGCTTTCGCCATATCGCCATCAGCTTCAGTTAAAGCCTTTTTGCACTCCATCATCGGAGCATCCGTTTTGGCGCGTAAATCGCCAACCATTGCAGCGGTAATTGCAGCCATTACTCAGCCTTCCCTTCTTCAACGAACTCTTCTTCGCCTTCTTTAACGGCAGTCAAAATCTCTTGTACTGAATTGGCCTTGCCTTCCAAGATGGCATCGGCAATACCACGTGCATACAGCGTTACTGCTTTGCTCGAGTCATCGTTGCCGGGGATGATGTAATCAACACCTTCTGGGGAATGGTTGGTATCCACAACTGCGATGACCGGAATGCCTAACTTCTTGGCTTCGGTAATCGCAATCTTGTGATAACCAACGTCCACGACGAAAATCGCATCGGGTACACCATTCAGATCCTGAATACCGCCCAAGGCTTTTTGTAATTTGTCGAGGTCACGGTCATTGGTGAGAGCTTCCTTCTTTGAAAGCTTTTCCCAATCGCCCGCTTCTTTCGCAACCGCCATGTCTTTCAGGCGCTTTAGTGAACCTTTAACGGTTTTGAAGTTGGTGAGGGTGCCACCGAGCCAGCGGCTATCGATGTAGGGCATGCCTGCACGTGCTGCCTCTTCGGCGATGATCTCGCGGGATTGGCGCTTGGTACCAACAAACAAAATGGTGCCGCGATTAGCTGCAATTTGTTTTGCCACTTTCAGGGCTTCCTGAAACATAGGCAATGTTTTTTCCAAATTGATAATGTGAATTTTATTGCGATGGCCAAAAATATAAGGGGCCATCTTGGGGGACCAGAAACGTGTTTGGTGGCCAAAATGGCAACCGGCTTCCAGCATCTGACGCATAGTCACTGACATAACATTCTCCTAAGGGTTTGATCTAAGGTTAGGTCCTAGCTGCACTAAAAAGTGCCACCCTGGAAGGCCTAACCCGCAATTTCGGTTCATCAGATGCAGTAAATTGACGTCATCCAACAAGCCGATCCGTAAATTATAGCTTACATATCAATTAACTAGAGCGTCCTAGCTAGTTCACACTCCCTGCCTAGCACTGCCTAAAATGGCCTTGGATTGCCCATAAAACAGCCAAGTCGTTGATAATAAAAGCATGAATAGTGTATTTACCGACGAAAACGACATCCAAGGGATGCGTGAAGCGGGCCGGCTGGCCAGCGAAGTACTAGACCATGTGGCACCTTTTGTACAGCCTGGCATCAGTACGGGTGAGCTGGATCGCATTTGCCATAAATATATGCGTGACGTACAAAAAACCATACCAGCGCCACTCAACTACCAACCGCCAGGATATCCACCCTTTCCGGCCTCCATTTGCACCTCGGTGAATGATGTTATTTGCCACGGCATCCCCGGTGACAAAATCTTGAAATCCGGTGATGTTGTGAACCTCGACATTACTGTGATCACCCCTGCCGGCTACTTTGGCGATACCAGCCGTATGTTTATGGTGGGCGATGCGTCCGTATTAGCAAAGCGCTTAACTCAAGTCACCTTTGAATGCATGTGGCTGGGCATCGCTCAAGTGAAGCCCGGCGCACGCCTCGGCGACATCGGCCACGTCATCCAAACCCATGCTGAAAAAGCCGGCTACTCGATTGTGCGTGAGTATTGTGGTCACGGCATTGGTAAAGTCTTTCACCAAGATCCGCAGATTCTGCATTACGGCAGACCAGGTACCGGTGAAACATTAGAGGCTGGCATGACCTTCACGATTGAGCCCATGATTAATGCCGGTAAACGCGACATTCGCACGATGCCGGATCAGTGGACGGTGAAGACCAAAGACCGCAGCCTCTCAGCGCAGTGGGAGCACACCCTGCTCGTTACTCACAACGGTGTTGAAGTCCTCACCTGGTCAGAGGGCAGCAACCCACCCCCCGAATGCGTCGCCGGCTTGCATTTCCGCCCCAGCGCATAGACCGCCCCCGAAAACGGCATACCCTTATTAATGCGTACGGCCACACAAAATCCAATTGCGATTAACAATGGAGCCGAGTTACGCAGCGCTCGTGAAGCAGCGTATGCTGAGTTTCAAGCCTGCCAAGACGTCGACAAACTAAGCAAGCAACTCAGCAAGATGAGTGACGTGCTGCTCATGAATCTATGGTCACAGTGCCAATTGAAAAACGATGCTGCCCTACTTGCAGTTGGTGGCTATGGCCGTAGCGAACTATTTCCCTACTCCGACGTCGATATCTTAATTTTGTTACCCGACCACGGGTCAGAAACCCTACCCGCTCGTGTTGAGCAATTCATTACTCAGTGTTGGGATGCGGGGGTGGAGATTGGCTCGTCTGTTCGGAATAGCGCCGAGTGCTTATCGGAAGCCGCACAGGATATTACGGTGCGCACGTCTTTATTGGAGGCACGCTTCTTAGGAGGAAATCGCAGTTTATTTACGCAATTCTCCAAAGCCTATTGGAATGCCATGGATCCCAAGGCCTTCTTTCAGGCTAAATTACTGGAGCTCAAACAACGCCATCAAAAATACCAAGACACGCCTTACTCCTTAGAGCCTAATTGCAAAGAGAGTCCGGGCGGCTTACGCGATATTCAAATTATTACCTGGGTCAGTAAAGCAGCGCAGTTTGGCAATGGCTTTCAGGATCTGTACAAGAAAGGGATCATTACTCGGCGCGAGCTGACCGAGATCAAGCGTAATAAGCGCTTACTGGAAACGATTCGTGCCCACCTGCATTTGCTCGCAAAGCGCCGCCAGGATGTGCTGGCATTTGATTTGCAGGCACCACTCGCGAGCGCCATGGGAATTGAGGCTGAAAGCAATCGCGCTGCGAGCGAAGCCATCATGCGGCGCTACTATTGGGCCGCAAAAGCAGTAACCCAGCTCAATGATGTACTGCTGCAAAACATTGAAGCATTACTCTTCCCGCAAGAATCAAAAACAACGCATGCCATTCCTGGGGAAGAGAACCAATTCTTTATTGAGCGCCAAGGTTTGCTTGATATCACCGACCCCATGCTTTATGAGAAACACCCCGAGCAGATTCTCAGAACCTTTTTAGTCTTTACCCAATCACCCACCTTAACCGGCCTCTCGGCAACCATCTTTCGGGCGCTCTACAACGTGCGCAACCGCATGAATAGCCAATGGCGTAAAGATCCTGCAAATCGTGCCCTGTTCATGGACATACTCAAGCAGCCCGATGGGGTCACTCGGGCTTTTCAGCTAATGAACCGAACCAGCGTATTGGGACGGTACTTGCCTGCCTTTCGGAAAATTGTCGGGCAAATGCAGCATGATTTATTTCATGTATACACCGTTGATCAACACATCTTGATGGTGTTACGCAATGTAAGGCGCTTCATGATCATGGAGCACACCCATGAGTTCCCCTATTGCAGCCGCTTAATTGCGAACTTCGATAAACCATGGCTGATTGTGTTAGCCGCCCTCTTTCATGACATCGCTAAAGGCCGTGGCGGGGACCATTCCGAATTAGGCATGCGCGATATGCGGCAGTTCGCTAAAGACCATAAGCTTAGCAAAGCCGATACCGAGCTCTTGGTGTGGTTAGTGGCAAAGCATCTGAAAATGAGCCAGGTAGCTCAAAAACAAGACATCTCCGATCCCGATGTCGTCGCGCAATTTGCGAAAGAGATGGGCGATGAGCGGCATCTGACTGCGCTCTATTTGCTCACCGTTGCCGATGTCCGGGGCACCAGCCCCAAGGTTTGGAATGCCTGGAAAGCCAAGTTGCTTGAAGACCTCTACCGTTCCACCCTGCGCGTGCTGGGCGGCACCAAAACCGATGCCACATCGGAATTAGCGCAGCATCAAGAAGAATCCCGGCGTAATTTACGCCTCAATGGCATTGAAGATGAGGCCTATGCGGACTTATGGCAAAAATTGGATGTTGCCTTTTTCTTGCGCCAAGATGCAGGTGACATTGCCTGGTTAACCCGGCACC